>Ga0182012_10000428_pt1 | contig 47666 bp, 44 predicted proteins | sample 612S2SmetaG_FD_120486 | JGI IMG/M metagenome (GOLD analysis project Ga0182012, IMG submission 120486) | Permafrost microbial communities from Stordalen Mire, Sweden - 612S2S metaG | ecosystem: Environmental > Terrestrial > Soil > Wetlands > Permafrost | place: Sweden: Stordalen | collected... | reverse complement strand
GGAACCGCGAAACCCTGGCGCTTATGCAGGATGACGCCGACCGGACAGATGTTCGCGGCGAGATCGCTCAAGGCTATGTCGGTGTCGCCGAGGCGCCCCGATTCGGCTTTCACGACGAGATGCTTGTCGATGCCGCGTTCGCTCAGGGCGAAGATATCCTTGCCATCCACATCGCGGCTCGCCCGGACGCAGAGTTCGCAAAAAATGCAGCGGTTGAAGTCGAGCAGAATATCGGGATGCGAGGCGTCGACGGGACGGTCGGGAAAGAAGCGATTATGGATCGGCGCGAGCAATTGCAGATCATAGGCGAGCGCCTGCAATTGGCAGTTGCCGCTTTTCTCGCAGGACGGACAAAAATGATTGCCCTCGGCGAACAGCATCGCCAGCAGTTCGCGGCGCGTGTCGAGAATCTCCGGGATTTCGCTCTCTGCCTCCAGCCCTTCGCGCGCCGGCGTCGCGCAGGCCGAGACATGTCTGGCGCCGATCTTGACGACGCATAGCTTGCAGCTTCCGTGCGGCGGAAAATGCCCGTACCAGCACAGATGCGGGATGTAATGGCCGGCTTTTCGCGCGGCCGCGAGAACGGATTGACCGTCCTCGAAGGGGACTGGACGTCCGTCCAGTAGAAAGGTCTTGCTCATGATCGCCGCTCCGGAAAATGCGCGGAGGCGTCGTCGCGCCCGGTGAGTTGGCGGGCGCGAGCCAGCGCCGCGTCGAGGTTGAAGGCCGGCTGGAATTCCCGATGCAACATGCGCCGGTCGTATGCCGCGCGGAAATTGCGAAAGCCGTCGAGAACCGGATTGGCGGCGGCCTGTCCAAGGCCGCAATGGCTCGTCGTCTGTAGCACGCGATCGAGGCGTTCGATCTCGACGAGATCGAGCGGCGATCCATTCCCCTGCTGGAGCTTGTCGAGACAGTCGCGCAGCAGCGCGGTCCCGACGCGGCAGGGCGTGCAGAAGCCGCAGCTTTCATGCGCGAAGAACCGCACGAAATTGCGCGCGACCGCGAACATGTCGCGACTCCCATCGAACACCATCAAGGCACCCGCCGTGGGCGCGTCCTCGAAAGCGACGCGGCGCCCGAATTCATGCGGCGCCAGCGTCATCCCAGCGGCCCCGCCGAGCTGGACGCCCTGTGTATCCATGGCGCCGCAGGCTTCCAGAACTTCCGCGATCGTCACGCCGAACGGAAATTCATAGACGCCGGGCGCGGCGCAATCGCCGGACACGGAGAGCAACTTCGTGCCGGTCGAGAGCTTCGTGCCTATTTGAGCGAACCACTCGCCGCCGCGCGCCGCGATTATTGGCACGAGCGCGAGCGTCTCGACATTGTTCACGCTGGTCGGCTGGCCGAGATAGCCATGCGTGACCGGGAACGGCGGGCGTATGCGCGGCGTGCCGCGCTTTCCCTCAAGCGATTCGATCAGCGCGCTTTCCTCGCCGCAAATATAAGCGCCGGCGCCAAGATGAATGTCGATGTCGAAATCGAAACCCGGGGCGCCGAGGATGCCATTGCCGAGCAGCCGTTCCGCGCGACGGCGCTCCAGCACCTGTTCGAGATGATCGCGCAGATAGCGATATTCGCCCCGCAAATAGAGGAAGCCCTTGCTGGCTCCAATAGCTAGGGCCGCGAGCGTCATGCCCTCGAACACATGATCGGCGAAGCTGGTCAGCAACACGCGATCCTTGAACGTTCCGGGTTCGCCTTCGTCGGCGTTGCAAACCACGACGCGCCCGCCACCCTGCGCCGGCGCCTCGCGGCAAAACTCCCATTTTTGCGCGGTCGAAAAGCCGGCGCCGCCGCGCCCGCGCAGATTGGCCGTCTTCACTTGCGCAAGCAACGCGCCGCCGCCGATGGCGACCGCGCGGCGCAGCGCTTCGCCCGGCGCGAGCCGGTCGTTCAGCAGAATATCGCGACGGCGAATATTGTCGTCCACGGCGAAAAATTCCCTGGGCCAGGACTCGAGCGAAATCTGTTCGCGGATCAGCTCGCTGATGGCGTCGATGCGCTCCTCGTCGAGGCCGGTGATCGTCACGCCGTTCACCAGAGCGGACGGCCCCTGGTCGCCCATGCCGATGCAAGAGGTCGCGTCCACGCTGACCAGCCCGTCCTCGGAGACTTTTCCAGGCTCGATCCACAGTCTTTCGCAAAGGCGCCGCATCAACGCCGGGGCGCCCTGCATCTCTTCGACGATATTGTCCGCGAACAGCACGCGATAACGCCCGACGGAGCGCGCGTGCAGGAAGCTGTAAAAGCCGACGACGCCCTCGACGCGCGCGCGCGACAGGCCGAGCGCCGCGGCGATGCGCGTGACGGCGCGCGGCGGCAGCCAGTCGAGACGTTCCTGCGCCCTGATGAGGATTTGCAGCAGGCGCGTCGAATCGCCGCCGTGTCGCGCCAGCGCTTCGTCCACGGCTTGGTCGAGATCCGTTATCGCGCAGGTCTGGGCGAGTTGGGACATTGGCCTATTGATCTCCTTCGCGGATGATACAGGTCATCGCGGACAATATCGAGAGGCGCGACGCGCATTCCGTTCGTAGCTGCCCGTATGTGACGCCGGCGCTTCGATTCTGTCGGGCTTGTTACGGCCAGACCCTTCCTTGACCTCCGGCGCGGCTTCGGCTCCTCTGTCTGAAAAACCCGGCGCGCGAAGACGCCGGGGCAGAGGAGACCGCCGTGCCCGAAACCAGCCTGCTGTCCCGCGCGAAAATTTTTATCGAGCCCGCCGATGCCGCGGCCGGGCAAAGACACTTGGAACGCGTGCTGGAGCGGGACGCGGAAGACGCGCTGGCGGCGGTTCTCGCCGAGCGGCCGCCCGCGCGAAAACTGCTGCTGGGCGTGTTCGGCTGCTCGCCGCATCTCGCAAATCTCGCGGCGCGCGATCCGGCGCGCTTGGCGCGCTTGCTGCTCGTCGCGCCCGAGGCCGTCGTCGCCCGGCTCGTCGACGAAGCGCGAGTCCTCGAGTCGGCTGACGAAGCCGCGCTGATGCGTCTTTTGCGTCTCGTCAAGCAGGAGGCGGCGCTGGTCATCGCGCTCGCCGATCTCACGAAGGTCTGGGACACGATGACCGCGGCGCGGGCGCTGACGCAAATCGCCGACGCGACGCTGCGCGCCGCCGTCGCATTCACGCTGCGCGAGGCGAGCATCGCCGGCAAGCTGGAGCTGTTCGATCATCGCGCGCCCGAGCGCGTCTCGGGCTGGATCTTTTTAGGCATGGGCAAGCAGGGCGCCTATGAGCTGAATTATTCCTCCGACATCGATCTCGTCGTGTTGTTCGACCGCCAGCGCGCGCGCGCGACGCGGCCGGACGAGGACGTCGATCTCTTCTCGCGGCTCACGCGGCGGGTCGTCAAAATCATGAGTGAGCGCACCGCCGACGGCTATGTGTTTCGCACCGATTTGCGGCTGCGCCCCGATCCCGGCGCGACGCCGATCGCCATTCCGCTGGAGGCGGCCTATTCCTATTACGAAAGCATGGGCCAGAACTGGGAGCGCGCCGCCTTCATCAAGGCGCGGCCCGTCGCCGGCGATATCGAGGCCGGCGAGATTTTTCTCAAGGAGCTGGCGCCTTTCGTGTGGCGCAAATATTTCGATTTCGCCGCCATCGCCGATGTTCATTCGATCAAGCGGCAGATTCACGCGCATAAGGGCCACGGTGAAATCGCCATTCTTGGCCACGACGTGAAATTAGGCCGCGGCGGTATTCGTGAAATCGAGTTTTTCGTCCAGACGCAACAGCTCATCGTCGGCGGTCGCGACAACAGTCTGCGCGGGCGCGCGACGCTCGACATGCTGGAGCGCTTGGCGGCGAGCGGCTGGATCGAAATTTCGGCGCGCGACGAACTGGCCGACGCTTATCTGTTCTTGCGCGATGTCGAGCACCGCGTGCAAATGGTCGCCGACGAGCAAAGGCATTCGCTGCCGCAAAGCCCGGAGGGCGTCGCCGTCATCGCCGATATGATGGGCTTTCGCGGCTATGACGATTTCGCGCATGCCTTGCGGCGGCGTCTAGAGGCGGTGCAAGGCCATTACGACAGATCGTTCGAAAGCGCGCCGCGTCTTTCCTCGAAGACCGGCAATCTGGTGTTCACCGGCGACGAGGACGATCCCGAGACGCTGGACACTCTGGAGCGTCTCGGCTTCGCCCATCCCAAAACGGTCACGGAGGCCGTGCGCGGTTGGCATTTCGGGCGCTTTCCCGCGATGCGCTCGGCCGCGGCGCGGGAGCGCTTGACCGAGCTGACGCCGGCGTTGCTCGAAGCCCTCGCCGCGACCGGCGACGCCGATCAGGCCTTTCTGGCTTTCGATAAATTCGTCAGCCATTTGCCAACCGGCGTGCAACTATTCTCTCTGCTGGTCGCGCAGCCTCGCCTGCTCGAACTCATCGCCAAAATCATGGGCGCGGCGCCAAAGCTGGCGTTCACGCTCGCTCGGCGCCCGCGCGTGTTCGGCGCGCTGCTGGAGCCCGCCTTTTATCGGGATGCGCCCGGCGCCGAGGATTTATCGGCGCGGCTCGCGGCGCAATTTGGCGAGGCGTGCTCCTATGAAGACGAACTCGACGCCGCTCGCGTTTTTGGTCAGGAGCAGAAATTCCTGATCGGCGTGCGCCTGCTCACCGGCGCGCTGTCGGCGCAAGAGGCGGGGCGCGCCTATGCGCTGCTGGCGGAAGTGGTGATCGCGGGCCTCATGGAGCGGGTCGAAGCGGAGTTCGCCAAGGCGCATGGCCGCGTTCCCGGCGGCGCGGCGGCGGTGGTGGCCTTGGGAAAACTCGGCGGGCGCGAAATGACCGCCGCCTCCGATCTCGATCTGATGCTGCTCTACGGCGCCGATCCGAACAGCGAGTCCGTCGGCGGCGAGCGGAGCCTGCCGGCGCCGCAATATTATGCGCGATTGACCCAGCGGCTGATCGCGGCGCTTTCGGCGCCGACCGCCGAGGGGTTGCTCTATGAGGTCGATTTTCGTCTGCGCCCGTCGGGCAACAAGGGGCCGATCGCGGTGCGGCTCGAAGCGTTTGACGATTATCAACTCAACGAGGCCTGGACCTGGGAACATATGGCGCTGACGCGCGCCCGGGTGGTCGCCGGGCCGGAAGGCTTCGCCATGCGCGTGGATGCGTCCATCCGGGCCGTGTTTGCGCGCCCATGCGCGAAAATGCGCGTGCGGGAGGATGTGTTGTCGATGCGTCGGCTGCTGGAAAAGGAGAAGCGCGCCGATGCGGCATGGAATATCAAATATGTCGCCGGAGGGCAAGTAGATATTGAATTCATTACGCAATATCTGCTGCTCATCCATGGCGCCGAGCATCCGCTGAGCCACTCGACCTCGACGGTCGAGGCCTTGGGGCGATTGGCCGACGAAGGTCTTCTGGAGTCCGGCGCGGCGCGCGAGTTGATCGACGCTGCGTTGCTTTATCAAGGGGTTACACAGATCTCGCGGCTCGCTGTCAACGAAGACTTCGATCCCGCAAAGGCGCCGAGCGCGCTGCGCGATTTGCTGACGCGGACGGCGGAAGACCAGGATATTCAAGAGGTTGAAGCGCATCTGGCGCGAACTCAGGCCCGTGTGCGCTGTATTTTCAGGGCGATCGTCGGCGAATAATCGATTTCTATTTTTGAACGCGTTATTGACAGTAGTCGGGCGAGCAGGCTTAAGCATAGTTTCGCCCCAATCGTCCCGCACGTCTTTCTTGGCCGTAGCGGCGGAACGCGCCGGCCAAAGGCCAATTCATTCGGAGAACCTTATGTTATATGCCCTCAGGAATGCGCGCCACGATCATCACGCCGCGCCCAAAGCCGTTGGTTTGACCCTCGGCCTGTGCGCCATTTTCGCGAGCGCGTTTTGCGTCCCGGCGCAGGCGAAGGTTCTCGCCAAGGTCAATGGCGTCGAGATCACCGACGACGACCTGAAGTTCGCGCTGGAGGACATTGGCGCCGGCATTCCGCGCCAGCTCGAGGGCAAGGCGCGCGAGACTTACATGATCGACCTGCTCGTCGACGAGCAACTTGTCGTGCAAAAGGCGCAGGCGGACAAGCTCTCGGAAACGCCGGAGTTCGCCAAGCGGCTCGGCTATCTGCGCGACAAGGCGCTGATGGAGACCTTGCTCGGCAAGGTCGCCAAGGACGCGGTGACGGACGCCGCGATCAAGGAAACCTACGACACCGCCGCCAAGGCCCAGAAGCCCGACACCGAATACCACGCCCACCATATCCTCGTGGCGACCGAGGACGAGGCGAAGGCCGCGGAAAAGCGCATCAAGGGCGGCGAGGACTTCGCCAAGGTGGCGACGGAGCTCTCCAAGGACCCGGGCGCGAAAGGCGGCGATCTCGGCTGGTTCACCAAGGATCGCATGGTCCCCGAATTCGGCGAGGCCGTCGGCAAAATGGAGCCGGGCCAGCTTTCCGACCCGGTGAAATCGCAGTTCGGCTGGCACATCATCAAACTCGATGAAAAGCGGCCCAAGGTCTTCCCGCCGCTCGACCAAATTCGCGATCAGGTCGTGCGCTACGTGGAGCAGAAGGCGCAACGCGACTTGCTGGTCAAGCTGCACGACGGGGCCAAGATCGAGCGCGCCGACGCGGCGCCGCCCGCCGCCAATGACGCGGTCAAGGACGTTCCCAAGACAGGCAAGGACGCCCCGAAAACCGAAAAGAAGTAAGGCTCGCCTGATCCAGGGCGCGCCCCTAGCCGATGCGGCTTTTCTCGTAATATGACGTTCAACGGGCGGCTCGCGCAATCTTGGATTGCGCGAGCCGGGTTTGTTCGAGTAAGGGAGAGGTTCCCGATCCGTTCGGACGACGGGCGCATGATCCTGGCGCATGATCGAGCGAGGGGAGGGTCCGAGCGAATTGTCAATCCGGGCGCCGATTTTCGCGCGCCCGGCGCCGACCGTGTCGGCATGCCGCACACGAAGCTCTAAGGAAGTTTTCAAAATGGCCAAGGCCGCTCCTATTTCGCCGCTTGCTCCCAAAACAACACCCGAAATTCCGCCGATCGACGGCGTGCGCTTCGCCGCCGGCGCCGCCGGCGTGCGCTACAAGGGGCGCACCGACGTGATGCTGGCGCTGCTCGACGAAGGAACGCGCGTCGCGGGTGTGTTCACCAAATCGAAATGCCCTTCGGCTCCGGTCGATTGGTGCCGGGCGCGCGTCGAGGGCGGCAAGGCCCGCGCGCTGCTCGTCAATTCCGGCAACGCCAACGCCTTCACCGGCAAGACCGGCAAGGACGCCGTGAAGCTTTCCGCGAAGCTCGCCGCGGCGGCGACGGGAGCCCCCGAGCGGCAGATTTTTCTTGCTTCGACCGGCGTCATCGGCGAACCGCTCGACGCCTCCAAATTCGAGGCGGTGTTGCCCAAGCTCGCGCAAAAGGCCAGCGCCGACGGTTGGCTCGACGCGGCCCGCGCGATCATGACCACCGACACCTATCCGAAGCTCTCGACCCGCGTGGCGCTGATCGATGGCGTCGAAGTTCGCATCGCCGGCTTCGCCAAGGGCGCGGGGATGATCGCGCCGGACATGGCGACCATGCTGGCCTTTGTCTTCACCGACGCGGCGATCGGCGCGGACGCCTTGCAGACGCTGCTGTCGCGATCGGTGCGGGGCTCGTTCAACGCGATCACCGTCGATAGCGACACCTCGACGTCGGATACGCTGCTGCTGTTCGCCACGGGCGCCGCCGCGGCGCGCGGCGCGCCCGACATCGAGAAGGCCAACGACCGCCGGTTGGACGCGTTCCGCGCGGCGCTCGATGAAGTGCTGCTCGATCTCGCGCATCAGGTGGTCAGGGACGGCGAAGGCGCGCGCAAATTCGTCGAGATCGTCGTCGAGGGCGCCGAGAACGACCGCGCCGCCAAGCGCGTCGCGCTCTCCATCGCCAACTCGCCGCTGGTGAAGACAGCGATCGCCGGCGAAGACGCCAATTGGGGCCGCGTCGTGATGGCGGTCGGCAAGGCCGGCGAACAGGCCGACCGCGACAGGCTGGCGATCTGGTTCGGCGGAGTCCGCGTCGCGCATAGGGGGCTCCGCGATAACGGTTACGACGAGGCGGCGGTGTCCGAGATCATGAAGCGCGACGAAATCGCGCTGCGCGTCGACCTTGGCATTGGCCTCGGGTCGGCCAAGGTGTGGACCTGCGATCTCACCAAGGAATATGTTGCGATCAACGGCGATTACCGCAGCTAGAGGTCACGAGCGAAGCGGGAGTCGGTTGGCGTTCAGGAAAAGGCGTCGAACGAAAATGCTTGACCCCCTATGGCGAGGCGGCGGAGGGGGCCGGAGTTCGTCATTACCGCAGTAACGGCGCCGCCCGCTTGACGCTCGGGTCCGCGTTGCTATTGGCCGCGTTCGACCTCGTACTTCACGGCTTGGAAAATCGCGATACGCGGACGCACACGCGTTGCCCCAGAAGGAAAACCCTAAACGGATTTAATCCTCAGATTTTATCCCAAGTCGCCATCCGACATGGGATAGATGCGCTTTCGTCGCAACTATAGACGGCGCAGATGCGGTGGTAACCATCGACAATGATCAAAGGATTGCCTTTTTTCATTTCACCGCGGACCAGCAAAACAGGCGGCAGAGGCGTGCCTTTATCGATTCGTTTCAGGTCTTCACGGACATGCGGGTCGGATTGATCGAGCAATGGTAAATCGGCTGCTCGTAAAAGGTCTTTTGACGCCCGCTCGATTGTATCGTTTTTCTGCAAATGTTCAATAAGCTGCATCGCTTCCGCGGCGGAGCATATCAGCGTCAGAAAGTTTTTCCCCCCCTCATAGTCCTCTGTCTCCGGTTCATTCTTCCATTTAATCTTTGGTTTTGACATCACTCTTTCCTTCATGTCCGCGCGGTGGGGATGTCCCGTTCCCGTCTTGAGAAAAATGGCCCTGCCGGAGTCGTCGGCAAGGGCCTCGGCTCGCAGTGTGCGAAACTGAATGTTTTGCAACGCGTCGGTTGCCTAGGAAATTGAAATAGGTCCACTCTCGTCCTGTCTATGAACCGTCACCGATGGAGCGTCGACGACTGGTCGCCGACGCCGAGGCCTGAACCAGGCGCGCCCAGGCTTGTCGCGGTTTGCTGCTTCTGCGGGCCGCCGAAGTCGTATTTGACGCCAAGGAAGAAGGTGCGCTCCGGATAGGGATTGGGATTGACGAAAGCTTTGTTGTTGCCGATGTTGTTGATGCCGGCGGTCGCGGTCCAGTCCGGCGCGAATTTGTACTGCACCTTCGCGTCGAAGACGAGATAGGAGCTGTCCGTGCTGCCATAGGTGTCGTGACTGAAATCGGTATTCGCGAGGCTCACGAAAGAGCCGGTCGCGAAGCGCATTGTGGCGGCGACCGAGAAGGTGTCGTTCGGGGCGTAGCTGATGGTTCCATGGAGCCGGATGCGCGGAATGCGCGGCACCTGATTGCCCTCGAACCAGGGCGCGAGGGAGTCCGAGAGGATTTTGGAGTCCGTGAAGGTCGCGCTGGTCGTAAAGCCGAGCCCATGCCAATAAACGTCCGTCATCGAGAGAACGCCCTCAATGCCGTGGAAGTTGACCTTGCCGATGTTCAGGGTCTGCGACAGCGTCGTGGCGCCGATCGTGTTGGACTGGCTGTAGATGTAATTCCAGCTGTCCGCGCTGAACAGGCTGAGCCGCGGCATGATCATGCCGACCTTGCCGTCGAAGGCGTTATGCCAGTGATATTCGGCGGTGAGATCGTAATAGGTCGTGGATTCAGGTTGCAGGTTGGGGTTGTTGGTAATGACCGTGTTTGGAGTCGAGATCGCCTGGAACATTTCGGCGACGGTCGGGAAGCGATAGGCGCGGTCAATCGAGACTCTGACCAGGAAATCGGGCGTGACGTGGTATTCGATCGAGCCCTTGGGCGAGAAGGCGCCCTTATACGCCGCGGCATAGTTGACGAGAGGACTTGGGTTCGATTTAGTCACGTTGTTCAGGCTGTCATTCGAGCCGTCAAAGGCCGTCCACCAGTCGCCGCGCGCGCCTAGGGTGAGAAGCCATTGCGGCAGGAACTTCCATTCGTCCTGGACGTAGGTGCTCTTGGTGTCGGTCTTGCCGTAGTTGACGGTTTGGATGTCATAATAGTAGTTCGCCGTCGCGACATCGGTATTGGTCTGCATGCTGTTCAGCGAATAGAGCCAATCGCTTAGGCCGAACGAGATGATGTGCTTGCCGAAGAGATCGAAATCCGGACGATAGATGAAGCGCGCGTCGAAGGTGCGCCAGAAATTGCCGCCCTGATTGACGTTCGAGCCGGTCGGGTTGATGTTCCAGGCGGTAGGGACGCCCGCCGTGTTAACTTTGGTTGGAACGGCGCCATATTGGGCATAGGTGTTGGTGTAGTCGCGCAGGAAGTTGTACTGCGTGCCGACGAGGTCGAAATCGAAGAGCCCCTTGGTGTCGCTCTTGAACTCCACCGAGTTCATCAGATGCGAGGCGTTCGAATGGGTCGGATTCAGGGCGCCGAACGCGTAAGAGCCGAACGGCCCATCATTGATTTTGACGCCGCTGCCGAGGCCGTAAAGAGGGATTCCGTTCGTCGTGTACATGAACGGGTCCACGGTGGTGTTATCGACGAGCGACCAAAAGCCGGTTTGCCAATTCAGTCGCGTGGCGGGCGTCACGTCATAGGCGAGCTTGACCTTCCCGAAATGCTGCTCGCTGTGGTCGGCTCCGGCGGCGCCGGCGATGTTGCCCAGGGTGCCGCCAGGGGTCGGGAAGCCGTTCGAGCCCGTACCGCCCGCTACGTAGGGGGCAAACACGCCGCCGAACGCGGACAGGCACTTTCCAGCAGTGCATGTGGGAGTGAATTGATTTTGAGAAAAGGTCTGCGCCTGGCCCTGCGCATCGAGCCGATCGTAAATCAGCCAGTATGAGAAGTTCTCCATGCGATCGCCGATCGCGGCCGACATGTGGCCGGAAAGATCGGTTTCCTTGTCCTCGAACCAGTGGAAATACTGCACCGACGAATTGCCTTCGACATGAAACTCGAAATGCTCGGGCATGCGCGTCGTGATTGTATAGACGCCGCTCTCCGAGTTGCCGCCATAGAGCGCCGAGAACGGACCCTCCATCGCGTCGACGCGCTCGATCTCGACCGGCGCCACCATGTTCCAGCGTGGCGGATAGGCGTAGCTGTTGCCGAGATAGTTCGAGAGCAGCACGCCGTCGGCATAGAGCATCGTGCGCGCGCTGTCCTGCGGATTGTTTATGCGCCCTTCGATGGTCGCGTTGCGGTCGCCGATGAAACGCTCGCGCACGAGCGTGCTCGGCAGATTTTGGATCGACTCCGCCGACGTCATGACGTTTACGGTCTGATCAATCTCCTGCCTCGTCACCGAGCTTACGTCCCCGACATGCGCGACGCTCGCCGGCACATAAGAGCCGCTGAACGGCTTGGCCGTATGTCCGAGTTCGTCGGCGACGAGAGGCGGCGGCGGTGGCGCCGCGCCGACGTCGATCGCGGGCAGCGCTTCCTGCGCATTGCCAGCGGCGGAAAAGGCGAAAGCGAGGGCGCAGACCGACACGCCGGTCAAGAGATTGAATTGACGCATGTTGAATTCCTCCGGAGACGCCGTCGAGGCGCCGGTCACGGCTTGCCGACTCTCTAAAGCGCGCGCGCGAAGGAGATCGGAGAGACCGATTGTTTTTATTGCGGATGTTGCGGAGAGATCGCGGCGCGGCCGCTATCCGGCGTGACGCGCTTAATTCGCGCCTGACGCGTCGGAAAAATTAGGAGACCGGCGGCGCTCGCGGCTGTTGCGTTCGCTGGCTTGACGCGGCCGGCGCGCGGTCGAATTCGAGATCGAGATCAAACGGCGCGGCGACGTCGAACGCCACGCGATAATAGCTCGTTACAACCGCCAAAGCCGCGGCGGCGGCGGCGCATAATTGGCACGACACGCAATCATGTTGACCGTGGTGGCCGCCATGCGCGGGCGCTGTTTGATGATCGCCCGATCTTGTCAGGGCGCAGTCCGCCGAAACGCCGGGGACGCCAGCGTATGTTCCGGCGAACGTCATCCCGCCCGTCGCCGTCTGCATGACCAGCGCCAGAAGGAACAGCAGTGGCCGGAGCGACAAACGCCTCATTGCGGGCCTCTTCGGAGAAGATTCTCTCCGTACGTAGGCGTGACGTTAAATGCGGACAATGGGGCGGGCAATCTCCAATAAGCCCCGCATTTCATTTTCTCTTAATGTGTATCAATTTTGCAACAACGCGGATCAGGGCTCGAGAGCCCGGCGCGCTCCCATGAACAACCGGCGGCTCTTCCATCCCCCTCCCTTGGGTTTGGACGAGCGCGCCGGCGTCCAGGTCTCGCGAGGCGAAACGCCTGGTTACTTCACGTCGAGCAGTTCCACGTCGAAGATCAGCGTCGCGTTCGGCGGAATGACGCCGCCGGCGCCGCGCGCGCCATAGCCCAGTTCCGCCGGGATGATCAGCGTGCGCTTGCCGCCGACCTTCATCGTGCTAACGCCCTCGTCCCAACCGGGGATCACCTGGCCCTGGCCGATGGTGAAGGAGAAGGGCTGTCCGCGATCGAGGGAGCTGTCGAACTTCTTGCCCTTGGCGCCGTTGGCATAGAGCCAGCCGGTGTAATGCATCACGCAGGTTTGGCCGGTTTTCGGCGTCGCGCCCGTCCCGACCTTCGTGTCGATGATTTTCAGGCCGCTCAATGTTGTCGTCGCCTTGCTTTCGTCGAGCGCCAGCGCGGGGCGGGGGGCGGCGGCCAGAGCCGCGGCGAGCGCGAGGCCCGCGAGGGCGGCGGCGCGTGAAAGGGCTTTCATCGAGCTTCTCCTTGATTTGAAAAACGCGGGTTTCGCGTCGGTTTGGTCCGGGCCTATCTCACGCCAGCAGGCCGTTGTCGCGGGCGAGCTGAAGCAGATCCTTTTGCGGGCGCGCGCCGAAATGCGAAATGACTTCCGCCGCCGCGAGGGCGCCAAGCGCCGCGCTTTTATCGTGCGGGAGATCCCGCGTGAAACCGGCCAGAAAACCCGCCGCGAACAGATCGCCAGCTCCCGTCGTGTCGACGACCGTCTCGACCGGAAAGGCCGGCGCGGCGACGATGCTCGCTCCTTGCACGACCACGGCCCCTTGCGCCGAACGGGTGACCACGGCAAGCAGATTGGCCTCGCCTTGCAGCTCCTTCAAGGCCGTATCGAAATCGGCGGTCTGATATAACGCATGCGCTTCGCTCTCGTTGGCGAACAGAATATCCACCACGCCGTCGCGAATCAGCCCGAGGAATTCGTCGCGATAGCGATCGACGCAAAAGGCGTCGGACAGGCTGAGCGCGACCTTGCGGCCATGGGCGCGGCTAATCTTGGCGGCCTTCAGAAAGGCCGACTTGGCGTCCGGCGGGTCCCAAAGATAGCCCTCCATATAGAGAACCTTGGCGCTGGCCGCGAGCGAGTCGTCGATGTCATCAGGCCCAAGCGCCTGACAGGCGCCCAGAAAAGTGTTCATCGTGCGCTGACCGTCCGGCGTGACGAAAATCAGACAGCGCGCCGTCGCCGCGCCGTCGCGCGCGCAAGGCGTGTCGAAACCGACGCCGGCCTTGCGGATGTCATGGGCGAATTCGCGGCCGGCGTCGTCATCCTTCACCTTGCCGACGAAGGCGGCGGCGCGTCCGAAACTCGCGAGGCCCGCCATGGTGTTGGCGGCGGAGCCGCCCGAGACGACGGTCGTCGGCCCCATCAGCGCGTAAAGCTCGCCGGAGCGCTTTTCGTCGACGAGTTGCATCGCGCCCTTGTGCAGACCGGCCGCGACCAGCGAGTCATCCTCGGCGCTGGAGAGAACATCGACAATCGCATTGCCGATGCCGAGAACGTCGATCGTCTTGGACATAAGGAAACTTCCGCCCTTGCGAGAAACAAATCGGGACGGTTCCTATCATCGCTCGGCGCGAATAAATAGAGGCGCCGGCCGATCTGGCGGGCGCCTCATGAATTTTCGGCGGGTCGGCGGGTCGATCAGTCCGACGTGAGACGGACGCCGACGCGCACCTCTTGCGACACCAGCTCCTTGGTGACGCCCGGAGCGAGGGACAACATGCTGGGCAGACCGGTGTAGCTGCCGGCGTCCAGCAGGCGATAGTGCGCGTCGATCTTCAAGTTCTGACTAATGTCGTAGCTGACGCCGGCCATCAGATTCCAGGAGAATTTCCAGGTTACCTTTTTGACGTATTGGTTCGGCTGCAACTGTGTGAACTGGAGGGCGCGCGCCGGCGTGACATAGACGCCATTGGCGGTGACCCACTGGAGAGGCACTCCGGTAACGCCAAGGTTCGGAGCCCAGGACTGGCCGTTGGCTGTGTTGTTATAGGTCACCGCGGCGGAGGATTGCAGATAACTCATGCCGACGCCCGCGCCTACGTAAGGTGTGAAGCCCCACCAGTGGCCAAGATCGAGGTAGGCATTGAACATCGGCGTGGTGCGGTTGAGATGAGCGGTGACATAGGGCGTGCAGGTCTCGTTGGGGTCGTAAAGATAACCCACCGGGAGGTTCGTGCTCTGATTGTACATAATAGTCCCTGACGGACACCATATCGGCGCTTGCGCGGAACTTGGACGGAACACCGCGCGGTCGATCTCGAAATCCGTGCGCAGCCAGCTGTTATATTGATAGCCAAAGCCGATGCCGCCGGAGGCGGCGCCGGTCCGGACCAGATTATTGGCGAAATCGGCGACCACGACCGGGACCGGCATGTTCGAATAGCCGACATCGCCACGCAGATACCAGCCCGTGCCGAATTCGACGGGCTGATCGACGGGAGGGGGCGGCGGCAACGGCGACGCAAACGGCATGTCGGCGGCGGTCGCGGCCGAAACACACAAGCCGCCCAAGGTCGCCATAAGAGCGGTCGCGCGGGCGCGGGAAACTGGTGAAGCCATTTGCTCTCGTCCTTGCTTCGCGCCGGCCGGACATATCGGGGTCTCGGCGCGGGAGTGAAGCTAAGATGAGCGATTATGCTTAATGGCCGCTTAACATGCTTTCCATGAAGTTTACAACGCGACGAAAACCGCGCCACGCGTTCCAAAACGGCACGAAAACCCCGAGCGCGGCCGCGCCGGCGAGGCCGACGCGAGACGCTTGGGATTTGCTTTGCGTCAATGCATGAGCGTCGCGAAAATATAGTCGATCACGATCGCGATGGTCGCGGCGAAGGCGAAGGCGGGTATGGTCCTCAAGCCCGCGTGCCGGAAGATGAAGGCGAAGGAGAACACCAGCCACAGGACGATCGGAAACAGCAGGAAGTTCACCAGCCTTTGGGTCGGCAAGGGCGGCGGCAGCGCGACCGCGAAAACGAAGTGCAGAATGATCGAGACGAGAGCGATGAAGGCGCCGACCCCGGCGAGAGCGGTGATCGTCTGGATGGTCTTCTCGCGTTGCTTGTAGAGCTGGAGCACGCCCGCCGTCCCGGCGCCCACCACGGCGGCGCTGGAAACGCCGAAAAGCAGAGCCGGCATGGGCTCGTGATCGAGCAAATGGACGGCCGCCTGCCCAAGGGCGTAAGCTGCAAGACAGCCGCCCATCAGCTTCGTGCTGATCGGCAACAGGCCCTGTCCGGATTCAAGCGCGACGATGTCGTAAAAAACCTTGATTGTCGAAGCCTCCCAGGAGGCTTTTAGGCGGTCGAAGGCCATGGTGCTCGCTCGATTGTTTGCGCGCGCTTTGCTTCCTCGACGCGCGGGCACGCCGACGAAGCGAAGCGCTGGTTACAGAAAGGCCATTTCCTCGCGCTCGCGAGGAACCCGCCGCGACATGGCCGATTGGCGCCTCCATATCACGCTTTTTCGCCGCGCGGAAAGCGGGCTGATAAAAGCGCCGCGCCACGCCGGCCCCGGTTATGGCAAACGCGCGCTCCACTCCTCGCGGGCGATCACTTCGACAATGCGCCGGGCCGCTTGGGCCCAAGTCGTGCGCGAGACCCGCGCGGGGTCGGCCCCGATCTTCCCGGCGAGGAAATCCCTTACGCAATCCGCCAGCGCGCGCGGGTCGTTGACGCGAAAATAAATCGCGCCGGCGCCGCCGACTTCGCGGAAAACCGGAATATCGCTGCACAGAACCGCGCGGCCGCGCCACGCCGCCTCCACGATGGGCAGGCCAAACCCTTCCGCGAAGGAGGGGACGACGAGCGCGCGGGAATGCTCATAAAGAAAGGCCAGTTCGTCGTCCCCGACATCGTCGAACCAGAACAGCCGGCGCCCGAGTTCCGTATGATTCGCGATCTCCGCGACAACAGCCTCGTCGAGCCAGCCGCGCCTTCCGACGAAAAGCACCCTCGCGTCGACGCCCTCGCGCCAAAGACCGTCGAACGCCCGCAGCGCCACGCGCTGGCCTTTTCGTGGCTCGATGGTCGAAACGCACAGGAACAGCGGCGACAGGCCGACCGCGGCGTCGCGGATTTTCGCGCGCGGCTCTCGCGTCCCGGTGGGCGCAATATCGCAGCCGCAATGAAACCAGCCGATCTTGAGGCCGCTCCGGTGGGGCAGCGCGCGGCTCTCGACAAAGGCGGCGAGTTCTTCCGCGACCGTGCGCGATATCGCGAGAAAGCCGTCGCTCTCGATCAGCGCCTTGCGCAGCCACGCGTCGTACAGCGGCACGGTGACGTCGTGGCAGGCGTGTGGATGCAACTCCGGGATTAGATCGAAGACGCAGGAAATGATTTCGCCGCCCTGTTCGCGGATGCGGGCGAACAAAGGCGCGAGTTCGTCGAAGGCGTTCCAGCTGTCGGACAGCATCAAGAAGCGGTCGCCTGGACGGGGCTGGATTTGTTCGTCGGGTCCGCGCGAAGGCGCGCCGGTGAGCGTCGCGGCGTATTCATGCGCGCTGTAGAGGCGGCCGTCCACGCCGCGCACCGCCAGCGTCGGAATCTCATAGCTCTCACCGCCGTAAAGCGCTTGAACGACCTTTTTGACGACGCGCTGAATGCCGGTGCCGGCGTCGCGCTTGATCACGCCGGTCACGTCGACCAGCAGGCGCGCCGGCGGGACGCTCGCCTTGGATGGGGCCGCAGCGGTCGACGAAACGGCGGCCGCGACAGGCGGGGGCGGCGCCGGCGGGACAAAGCGCCGCCAGGCGGCGGTCACGGCGTCGACCAGCCGCGCCTCGATCCGCCGCAACGGCTTGAACACATGCCACGCGGCCGAATAGATGTTCTTGTCGCGCTCGCGGACCAGTTGCGACAATTCCGCGCGCAAGTAATCGAGCTGATATTCGAGCAGCCTGATCCGCTCGTCCTTCGTTTCGTCCCGCTCCGGCGCTTTCTCGGTCATCGGCGGGCGCTCTCGAGCCCGCGCCAATAATCGAGCAGCGATTGCAGCATGTCGTCGATCGTATGCCTCTGGCGCCAACCGGTGGTTTCGCGCAGCTTCGTCGCGTCGCAGGCGATGGTGGGGATGTCGACCGCCGAGGGGCGCAGCAGCGCGGGGTCGACTTGCGTTTCGAACGGTCTTGCCGCGCGCGCGCGCAAGCGATCCAGCAGGTCGCCGATAGTGTGCGGCTGGCCGGAGGCGATGTTGAAGACGCTCACGCGATCCGGCAGTTCGGGCGCCTTCGCGATCAGGGCCCGATAGGCCGCGACGACATCGCGCACATCGAGGAAATCGCGGGCTTTCGAAAGGTCGCCGACCCGCAGTTCCGGTTCCTTGCGCCCGGCGTCGATCGCGGCGATCTGCGCGGCGAAGGAGGACAGCACAAAGCTCTTTTCGCTCTGGCGCGGCCCGGAATGATTGACGGGACGCGCGATCACGAGGCGCGATCGCGGCCCCAGCACATCCGCCAGCGCTCCCTCGGCCGCGATTTTCGATCGCCCATAGGCGTCGAGCGGTCGCGGCGGCGCGTCTTCGGCGGCCATGCCGTCGTTGAGGCTTGCGCCATAGACCGAAACGCTGGAGGCGAACAGCGCCAAAGTCTCGGGGGCGTGACGGGCGAGCGCGCTCGCCAGATTGAAGCTGCCGAAAAAATTCGCGCGCCAGGTTTGTTCGGCGGCGTCCAGCGCCCTGCCGATCGACGCCTGTCCGGCGAGATGCACCACGAGATCGGGGCGCAGCGACGCGACGATTTCGTCGATCGCCTCGGCGTCGAGCAGGTCGCCGGCGACCGGCGTCCAGCCCGCATCCACGGGAGCGGGCGAGTCGTTCAGCGTAAGCAGCGCGCGCCGCGCTCGCGGATAATCCGCCGCCAACAGCGGAGCGAGATAGGAGCCGACGAAGCCCGCGCCACCCGTCAATAAGATACGCTCGAAAACCGCCATTCAGACTCCCGCGGCGAGGTTTCGCCAGCCCTATCCCATCGCAACGGTCTATCAATTTTCGCGAAGACTTGCTCTAGCGTCAATCGGCGGCGCTGCGCGTCACTCGATCGAGGTCGGCGTCGACCATCTCCTTGATCAGCGCGTCGAGCGGGATTTTCGGCTCCCAACCCAGCGTCTTTCGTGCCTTGGAGGAGTCGCCGAGCAACACCTCCACCTCGGCGGGGCGATAGAAGGCCGGATCGATAACGACATATTTCTCCATGTCGAGTCCGACATGTTCGAACGCGATGCGGCACATGTCGCGCACGGTCGTTGTCACGCCCGTCGCGACCACATAGTCGTCGGGCTTTTCTTGCCGCAGCATCAGCCACATCGCGCGCACATAATCCTTGGCGTGGCCCCAATCGCGCTTCGCGTCGATGTTGCCGAGCCGCAGTTCTTCGGCCAGGCCGAGCTTTATGCGCGCGACGCCGTTGGAGACCTTGCGCGTGACGAATTCGACGCCGCGCAGCGGACTCTCATGATTGAACAAGATGCCGGAAGAGGCGTGCAGGCCGAAGCTCTCGCGATAGTTCACAGTGATCCAGTGACCATAGAGCTTGGCCACGGCATAGGGAGAGCGCGGATAGAACGGCGTCGATTCCCTTTGCAGGGGCTCCTGGATGAGCCCGTACATTTCGGAGGATGAAGCCTGATAGAAGCGCGCCTTGGGCGCTTCGAGGCGCATCGCCTCGAGCATGTTCGTCACGCCGACGGCGGTGACATTGGCGGTCAAAATCGGCTGGCGCCAAGAGGAAGCGACAAAGGATTGCGCGGCGAGATTATAGATTTCGTCCGGCTGAACTTCCCGCACGATGCGCAGCAGGCTTGAAAGATCCGTGAGATCGCCGTCGTGCAAACGCACCTTTTCGGCGACGCCCAGCCAACGCAGGCGATGATCCTCGACCCCGCGATGCGACGAGCGGCGGATCACGCCGTGAACCGCATAGCCCTCGTTCAGCAGCAACTGCGCCAAATAAGCGCCATCCTGGCCCGTAATTCCCGTCAGCAAGGCCTGCTTCGTCATTAACTTACCCCGTTATGTCGGCCAACACGCTTCAACCGGCGTTCCGATGCGAAAGCTTAGCGTAGGTCTGGAGGCGATAGGCCGCGCCCCGGCTGATGTCGGTCAAGAGCCGGATTTCGACCTGGAACCGATCGCGCGTCCCCTTGGAGCGCAATGATCTTTGGCGGGCGAACCTTTTGCTTTATCGGGACATACAAAAACGCCGGTTTCCTGGCAAGTGAGACCCGGGTCTTTAGGCCCGCGGCGCGAAAATGCGCCAGAGCGCCAAAGCGGCGATCCGGCGGGAATATATGACGCGGGGCCGGTTCAGGGCGCGTTGGGCGGCACGACGCCGCCGGGGGTCGCCTTGTCGATCGCCGTCGGGAGATGCTGGGCCAGATATTCGGCCGCCTTGTCGACGGGAATGCCGGTCGAGGCGGCGAGTTCCTTGAGCTTTTCGGAGCCGAGCGCCTTCTTGATGTCCTCGGCGCTGATCGGTAGATTGCCGCCGTCGCCAATCCAGGATTTGACCTGCGCGCCGTAGCCGGTCTTCTCGAGTTCGGCGATGCCGCCGTCGATGCCGCCGTGCTTCTCGACGTAGCCCTTCACCAGTGACAAAGCCTCGGCGCCGATCACGCCTCCCAAAATACCATCAAGCAATCCCATGTCATTCTCCTTATGTAACAAGCAGCGCGTCTCGGCGCGGCCGCGGTCAGTTAAGCAGCTTGCCGCGAAGGATCAATGGCGCCGCCCTCGCGTCCGCGACGAATAAACTCGCGGCGACCGCTACTGGTTGCAGCCATGCTGTTCGATCAACGGGTTGCCGGACTTCGCGCACCAGCGCAAAATATCGCTCCAGATTTCTTCGGCTGTTTCGGCGTACCAGAGAAGCTCGCGGTCCTCGGGGTCGATGACGCCCTCGGAAACGAGAAAATCAATATCGAAAGCCCGTCGCCAATAGCGCTCGCCGACCAGAATGATCGGCATCGGCGCGATCTTGCGCGTTTGCGCAAGCGTCAATGTCTCGAACAGCTCGTCCATGGTTCCAAAGCCGCCGGGGAAGGCGACCAATGCGCGGGCGCGCAGCAAGAAGTGCATTTTGCGCAAGGCGAAGTAATGGAAACGCAGACACAGGTCGGGGGTCACATATGGGTTCGGGAATTGTTCATGCGGCAAGGTGATGTTCAGGCCGACGCTCATGGCGCCCGCGTCGAGCGCGCCGCGATTGGCGGCCTCCATGATGCCGGGTCCGCCGCCGGTGATGATCGCCAGCCGGCCGCCGTTCGCCATGGGCGGGGCGGCGCCGACCAGCGCGCCGAACTCCCGCGCGATGTCATAATATACTGATTTATCCGAAATTCGTTGGCTGATTGCCGCTTCTTGGGCCAGCGCCGCGTCATCGGGCCGCGCGGCCAGGGCGCATTGCGCCGCCAGCAGCCGCGCCGCCGCCGCCGAGGGTTCGACGAGGCGCGTGGAGCCGAACACCACGATCGTGTCGGTGACGCCATGACTCCGCAACTGTAGCTCGGCCTTGAGATAATCCAGTTCGAGTCGCGGGCCGCGGGCGTCTCCGCTGGCGAGGAAATCGATATCCGCGCCGGCTTCGCGATAGGCCGGGCTGTCGAGCAGCGCGCGGACCCGGGCGACGGCCGACGGGTCCTCGGCCTCCGGTTTGGGCCGGCACCCCGGCAGTGGCTCCCGCCGCTGGACAGGGTGCGGCGGCGAAGGAATGCGTCTTTCCCCGCCATGCTCCTTTTTCTCTTCCATGGTCTTTGCTCCCTCCGCCCGACGCCTTCCTTTATTTCCATTGCGGGCCGGCGTATATGGGCCGCGATGGCCCGGCGGGCGGGCGGCAAGGACGAGATAGGGACGACGGGGCGGTTTCAATGGCGGGACATAGTCAGTTCAAGAACATTATGCACAAGAAGGGCAAGCAGGACGCGATCCGCTCCAAGCTCTTCGGGAAATTCGCCCGTGAAATCACCGTCGCGGCCAAAATGGGCTTGCCCGATCCCAATATGAACGCGCGTCTGCGCGCCGCCGTGCTGGCCGCCCGCGCCGAAAACATGCCCAAGGACAATATCGAGCGCGCGATCAAGAAAGCCTCGGGCGCCGACGCCGAGAACTACGACGAGGTGCGTTACGAAGGCTACGCGCCGGGCGGCGTCGCGATCATCATCGAGGCCCTGACCGACAATCGCAACCGCACGGCGGGCGAGGTGCGCTCCTATTTCACCAAGGCCGGCGGCGCCCTCGCGGAAACCGGGGCGGTGTCCTTCATGTTCGATCGGGTTGGGCTCGTGGAGTTCGATCGCAAGGTCGCCTCCGAAGACGCTGTCATGGAGGCGGCGCTGGAGGCTGGCGCGGACGACGTATCCTCCAACGAGGACTCGCACGAGGTCATCACATCGCTCGAAGGTCTGCGCGACGTGGCCAAGGCGTTGGAGGCGAAATTCGGCGACTCGAAGAAAGCCGCGCTGATCTGGCGTCCGCAAAACATGATCGCGGTCGACGACGAGGCCGGCGAGAAAATCCTGAAGTTGATCGGATCGCTCGAGGACAATGACGACGTGCAGAACGTCTATGTCAACGCCGAGTTTTCGGACGCGCTGGTCGCGAAAATGTCAGGCTAGTTCGATTGGCGCGAGCGCGTTTTCATGCCCGCGTAATGTTCACAAGGCGCCGAGGACCACGGCGCCCGCGAATACGAAAGCCGCCGCCACCGCGCAGAGATCGAGCGTCAAACTGTTGATCATTCTCAACTCCCCTTGTTTTCATGCGCGTCGCCGCTTCGCGACAGGGTAGTTAAAGCAATACTAATGCCGCGCGTCGCGAGTCCGCCCCGTTTTGAAACGCCGGCGAATTTGCCAGCGGCGGAGCGAGTTGTTTCTTGAAAGGCGAGGCCATCGCATGAATGTCGCGGACCGCGTGGACGATTTTATCCCTCGGCTCGAAAGCGCCGCAGGGGCGACCGAGACCGCGCTCGACGCGCTGCTGGCGCCGGCGGGGCTCGAAGGCGAGATATCGCGGCCCGCCCGCCTGCTGGAGGCCATGCGCTATGCGACGCTGGGCGGCGGCAAGAGGCTGCGGCCCTTTCTGGTCATCGAAGCGGCCCGGCTTTTCGGCGTGACGGGCGACGGCCCGCTTCGAACGGCTTGCGCGCTGGAGATGATCCATTGCTACTCGCTCGTCCACGACGATCTGCCGGCGATGGACGACGACGATCTGCGGCGAGGACGGCCGACCGCGCATAAGGCTTTTGACGAAGCCACCGCCATTCTGGCCGGCGACGGACTGCTGACTTACGCCTTCGACGTGCTCGCCGATCCCGCGACGCATGCCGATCCGGCGGTTCGCGCGGCCCTGGTGCTGGCGCTGGCCCGCGCCGCCGGACTTGGCGGGATGGTTGGCGGGCAAGCGCTGGATCTCGCCGCCGAAACCGCCGGCCGACCCCTGACGCAGGACGAAATCCTCACCCTTCAGGCGATGAAGACCGGCGCGCTGCTGCGCTTCGCCGTCGACGCCGGCGCCATTTTGGGGAAAGCCGACGCCGCGAAGGCGCGGGCGCTGTCGCGCTATGGCTCCGCGCTCGGCGCGGCATTTCAGGTCGCCGACGATATACTCGACGCGGCCGGCGACACGGCGGCGCTCGGCAAACGCGCCGGCAAGGACGCCGAACGCGGCAAGGCGACGCTGGTCGGACTGCTGGGGCTGGACGCCGCCCGCGCCCGCCGCGATTCGCTGGTCGAAGAGGCGATTGCCGCGCTCGACGAGACGGGATTAGGGGCGGCGACCGGGACGCTGAAGGAGGCGGCGCGCTTCGTCGCCTGGCGCAACAACTGATCGGACAGGCCATGACGGACCAGCCGCTCCACGACCGGCGCGAAAGAAAATCGGCGCTGCTGAAGCCGTTTCGCGTCATCAGGGCGCGGCCGCGCCTGCTCGTTTGCGCGCTGCTTGGCCTCGCGATTGGCCTCGCCTTGCCGGAGCATATGCGCGCCGCGACGCGCGCGCTTATCGCCTGGAATGTCGCGGTCCTTTCATATCTTTTCGCCGCGGCGCATCTCGTCGCCCAGTCGGATCACGAGAGCGTGCGCCGCCACGCGCGGTTTCAGGACGAGGGGCGCCTCGTCATCCTGCTGCTGGCGATCGGCACGGCCTGCGCCTCGATCGGCGCGATCGTTTTGGAGCTTGGCCCGGTCAAGAACATGGAGGGTTGGTCGAAGGCATTGCATCTCGGGCTGACGGTTTTGACCGTGGTCGACAGCTGGATGTTTATGCACCTGACCTTCGCCTTTCATTACGCGCATGAATATTACGACGAATGCGAGGCCTGTCCCGACAAGAAGCCGGAGGAACGCGGCGGCCTGATCTTTCCCGGCGGCGAGCAGCCGAGCTATGTCGATTTCCTCTATTACGCCTATGTGATCGGGTTGGCGTCGCAGACCGCCGATGTCTCCACCACCTCGCGCGGCATGCGTATCCTCACGGCGGTGCAAGGCACGCTGTCGTTTTTCTATAATCTGGCGATCATGGGGCTGACCGTGAACATAACGAGCGGGTTTATTTAGTCAGGCCGATTCGAAAGGCCGTCTAGCCCCCGATCACCGTCGTGAACACCTGCCCGCCGCGTCCCACGGTGATCTTCCAGTAATAGGACTTGGCGCTCGTGATCTGCTCGAGATCGCGCGTCGTGGCGACTTTCCTGTCGTTAATGGCGATAATCACGTCGCCTTTTTGCAGATTGAGCCGCTGCGCCATTGAGCCGTCCTCGATCTCGGTCGCTACCACGCCGGTCGAAACGCCCTGGATGGAAAGTTCCTCGGCCACCGCCGGCGAGATGTTCTCGAAGGTCGCGCCGGCAAAGGGGTTCTGGCCCTTGAGTTTAACGGGATCGCGCTCCGGGATTTCCGGCGCGGCGACGAGCTTCATCGGCGCGACGATCTTCTTTCCGCCGCGCAAGACGCCAAGGCTCGCCACGCCGCCGAGCGGCTTTGTCGCGAGCCGGTAGCCGACCGCCTCGGGATCGTCCGCGATCTGGCCGTCGACCGAAACGATCACGTCGCCCCGCTTGAGGCCGGCTTCCGCCGCCGGTCCCTTAGGGTCGAGATCGGCAAGCAACGCGCCGGTGGGACGCTCCAGCCCGAGACTCTCGGCGATTTCCTGCGACAGTGTTTGCAGCGTCGCGCCGAGCCAGGGACGGCGAACCTGCTTGCCGCCGCTCTTGGCCGCCGCGACGACGATCTTGACCATATTGACGGGAATCGCGAAGCCAATGCCGATCGATCCGCCGGATTTCGAGAAAATCGCTGAATTGACGCCGATCATGCGCCCGTTCATATCGACCAGCGGTCCGCCGGAATTTCCCGGATTAATGGCGGCGTCGGTTTGAATGAAAAAGCCGTAATCGGAAATGCCGACCTGCGTGCGGGCCAGCGCCGAAACGATTCCTTGCGTCACCGTCTGCCCGACCGCGAAGGGATTGCCGATGGCGAGAACGAGATCGCCGACTTCGAGCGCATCCGAATCGCCCAGCTCCATTACTGGAAAATTGCCGCCCTCGGTCAGTTTCAGCACGGCGAGATCGGTGCGCGGATCGCGCAGCAGGACTTTGGCGGGAATCTCCCGCTTGTCGGCCAGCGACACCTTAACGTCGGTCATGCCCTCGATGACATGATGATTGGTCACGACCAGGCCGGAGGCGTCGACGATGACGCCCGACCCCAGCGATTGCGCGATGTTGCGACCGGGCCGTCCGCCGCCCTCGCCAAAGAAGCGGCGAAAGATCGGATCGTCGAAAAACGGATTGGCGGGCGCGTGGTCGACGCGCGACGCGAAGACGTTGACGACGGCGGGCTGCGCCTTCTTCACCACCGGCGCGAAGGAGAGGAGGGCATCCGCGCGCGATTGCGGTATGACCCGTTCCTGTGGCGCGGGCGTCGTCTGCGCCAAGGCCATTTTTGTCGCGGCGCGCGGCAAGAAGATCGCGCCGATCAAGCAGATCGACGCGCCGACGATCACAAAACGCGGGAAGGGTCGCATCCGAGCTCCATGGCGAGGGCGTCGGATCGGTCCGGCCGCGGCGCGGCTCTGGCGTCCAGGCGCCGCGGGGTTTGGCCGGCGGGCGCCCGGGCGCGCGCCGCCGGCGACGGGATTACTTGCTCGCGGGCGCGGCCTTGGGCTTGGTGTCGACGCGCTCGGCGATGCGCGCCGATTTGCCGCGGCGATCACGCAGATAATAGAGCTTGGCGCGGCGGACCCTGCCGCGGCGGACCAGCTTGATCGAATCGATCAACGGCGCGTGGAGCGGGAACACGCGTTCCACGCCTTCGCCGTAGGAAATCTTGCGGACGGTGAAGCTTTCGTTGAGCCCACCGCCGTTGCGCGCGATAACGACGCCTTCATAGGCCTGAACGCGCGAGCGCTCGCCTTCCTTCACCTTCACATTGACGATAACCGTGTCGCCGGGGCGAAACTCCGGGATGACCTTGCCCTCAATGAGCTTGGCCGCCTGTTCGGCGTTGATTTCTTCGATGATATTCACGTTAAACTCCTGCCGTTTCGTCTTGGTCCGCCATTTTTGGCGGATGACGAGCGTTTCGGGACGCTGTTTTAGTTGAGCCGGTCCCCTACACGAAGCGAAGCAAAATGTCGATAGGGCCACGCCATTACGAAAATTCGTCAGCGCGGCTGTTGCAAAGCAAATTCGTTTGCGTCATATAACGGCCCGCGCCCGGTTCGGTGGACCGGCGGAAACGGATGCGGGTGTAGCTCAGGGGTAGAGCACAACCTTGCCAAGGTTGGGGTCGAGGGTTCGAATCCCTTCGCCCGCTCCAGATTTCCAGTAATGCGCGCGTTTCGCGCCCGGCGAAGCCTCTCGGGCGAATTGAGAGCGCTCGATCACGATGGCGGTCGTTGAAGCCGCTCGTGGCCAAGGCGGTTACGTCGAGCCTAATGCGATGTTTGTCTGGATCACCGACAGGCGCGCGGCGCGGATCTTGGGGGATGCGGTGACGGCCCCGTAATCATCGCGGCCGCCGCGGGAAAGAGCCGATATGAACGCCAACGCCAGCGGCCCCCGCTATTTCCTGTCCTACAGCGGGGTGAGCTTGCCGCTCAGGCTCGTTTCGCCGCTCGCCGCGAGCGAACTCCAAAATCGCAACACCTATTTTCGAGCCGTCTACGACGAAGCGGACAGACTCGTCTCCTGCGAAAAACTCGTCTATGGCGAAGTCGAGCTGACTCATCTTTATGAATATCGGGCTGATGGCGTTCTTTCGCGCGCGCGCATCAGCATGGGCGACGACGAGCCGACCGAACTTCTGTTCGACGAGAGCGGCGCGCCCTTGCGCGCGTGAGCGCTACGCGGGCTCCAAAGCCTTCGCGCCGACGACGTCGAGCCCGCGGAAGATGGCGCAACGCCGGAACACCTCGATATCAGGCGAAACCTGCTTTTGATGGCAAAATTTCGCCACGAGTTTCGCGAGTCCCTTGATGTCGCGCCCGGTCGCCGCCGGGAAGGTCGCGACGAGTTCGTCGATGAGCGCCTTGTCGAGCGACAGATCGAACTGCCCCGCCATGACGCCCCAAATGCGCCGGCGCGCGTCGTCGTCGGGCGGATAATATTTGATCAACGCGATGCAGCGCGAAACGATGGCTTCGTCGATGTCGTCGACGCGATTGGTCGTGAGAAACAGCAGCCCGTTAAAATATTCGAGCACGCGCAAGAACACGCCGACGACGGCGTTCATGGCGATGTTATCGTCGCGGCGCTTGATATAGACGTCCGCCTCGTCGATCAGCATGACCGCGCCCCAGCGCTGCGCGCGCGTCAGTATCTCCTTTAACGCCGTCTCCATCGTCGAAACGTTGAGCCCGAGTTGGCCCGAATGAACGCGGTAGAGCGGGCGCTGAATGATTTCCGAATAGACTTCCGCCGTCAGCGTCTTGCCGACGCCGGGCGGCCCCGCGCAGAGCACCGTCGTGCCGCCAGATTTTCCCGCGACGATATCGTCCATCAACATATCCATTTCGGCGGTCAATATGTCGATGAGGTCGGTTTGCTCGGGCGGCAGCACCAGCTTTTGCTTGAGTTCGGGCTGGTAGCGATAGGGCGCCATTTCGTCGACATGCACCCACAAATGGTGATGCAAGTCGAGATGGAACATCAGAATATACGGATGCACCGGAACGCGCGTGAACATCCCTGCCGGGATTTGCTCTTGCAACTTCAGTATCTCGTCCTCGGCGGCGTAGTGGTTGCTCTTCGCCGCCTTGCGTACGAAGTGTCCGAGCACGTCGCCGGGCGCTTCGAGCGTTAGACTGCGCGCTGACAAGACGCCTTCGTCATTCACGAGTCGCGCGTCGCCGCCGCTCGTCGACAAAACGATGATGTCCTTGCGCGACCAGTCCATGTCGCGATGCGAGGCGTTGGGGTCTTCGGCGTGGAAACCCGTTCCCCTGCCGGTGAACTGCGAGCCATAGCGGCCGCGCCATTCGAAATAGGTTTCGGCCGCGGCGTCGAACGCCTCGATCAACGCCGGGGTTTCGCGCAAGAAGCCCTTGGCGGCGAGGATTTCGCTGATCGTGCGGCCGGCGACGTCGGCGGCGTTGATACGGACGGAGGTGGATTGCAGCACGCCTTTCGCGTTGGCCTTGAGTTCGACCAGAATCTTGCCGGATTCGTCGTTGGAGGTGGGAACATAGTCGAAGCGCGTGACGAGATAAGGGAGGGGCTTGCTGGCGACGCTCGCCGTGAAAAGCCAGCCGCGAATGGCGTTCGTCGTCAAATGCCGCACGAGCGCCGGAAGCGCCATTTCGAGATCGCCGGCCTCGAATCTCACGCCGTCGTTCAGCAGCGCGGCGCGAATAGTGGCGAGTTGCGCGGCCTTGGCGCGCATGTCCGGCCCCGATCCACGGTAGCGCTCCTCCAGGAAGTCGAGTTCCTCGCTGGAGAGATGCGACAGGTCGACCTCGACGCGCTCGCTGAACCGCAACTGTTCCGCGAGACCGGAATGCGCCGGGAAACGCTCCATCAAGGCTTCGACATGCGCCCGTTCGATCTGAATGTTCATCGCCGTGTCCGTCTCTCTTCTGGATAGGGAGGCAAGGTGAGAATGCGCGCGTCTTCGACCGGCGCGCCGACCGTGAAGTGGTAGACATCCTGGAACGCGGTTTGATCCTCCGCGAGGCCTAGCAGAGCATGAACCTCATCGTCGAAGAAGCAGCCGATGCCAGTTCCCGCGAAGCCGCTCGCGCTGGCGCCGAGATAGAGCGCCTGTCCGATGAGGCCGGCCTCCCAATGCAGGCGCCGATATGCGAAGGCGCCCTCCGCATCGAGCGTCCGGTCGAATTCGGCGATCATCGCGACGCTGAAGCAGCCCTTACCGGAAATCGCCTGCAGACAGGCGAGACGCGTCGCCTCGCGTTGGGCGTCGCCGGCTCGCAAGCGAAACAACGGCAGCTCGCTCGGCTCGACAGGCGCCCATTCGAAATCTCGGGAACAGGCCGCGCGCAATCGCCCGGCGAGACGAGCGTCTCGGGCCAGCAGATAAAGTCCTGACTCGAGGCCCTCGACGCGGTGGACGAACAAGACGAGCGTCAGCGCCGCCGGCCATGGGAAGGCCGCGAGCAGTGGCTCCGCGCCCGGCATCGTCGCCGCGAGCATCGAGAAAAACGCGGCGCGGGGCAGCGTTGATTTTCCGTCGAAGCGTTGCGCGCTGCGTCGCCCGCGCACGACCTCGGCGATGGAGGGACCGCTTGCGCCGGCGGGCTGACACGCCTTCCGCGGCGGGGCGGCTACGCCCGCGCCGCGTGGCTTGCGGCAAAGTTGAAACGCGAGATCGACGAGCGGCCAGCCGTCGTGATCCTCGCTCAACTGGTTCGCCGCTCCATGCCAGATGCACGCCGCGTCGATAATGCCACGGGGGTCGAAAGGCGCGGGGAGCGAACGATCGACCTCGATCCAGGCCAATAGTTCGGGGTGCTCGCGCTCGCGCCGATGCGCGGCGTCTTCCCGCGCGAGGCCAAGCAGCGCGGATATTTCGTCGTCGGACGGCTCGCAAAGGACATGAGCGCGCCAGCCGAGCGCCGCCGCGGCTTGAGCCGCCGCGCCGATCGCATGGCCGGCGTCGAGCTGACAATAACGAAAGGCGCGCTCGCCATATTTCCAGGCCTCCCGCCACGCTATGGAGCCGAGCGCGAGCAGAAAACCGCCCGGCGGAAGCAGATCCGCGTCGGCGAAACTGGCGCGCGACTCCAGCGCGTGATCGAGCGGCGCGTAATGATAGAGCGCCGTCGTGTCGGCGCCCACATCGCCTGCTCTCAAAATCACCCAGGCTTCCGTAGGATGCAGATTGCCGCTCGAGGGATTGTTGCGCAGCGCCCAGGTCGATCCCTCGACGCTCTTCCAGGCGCTGAGGCCGAACGCGAGTTCGAGAAACAATCCCAAGGCGTTGCGATCGAGCTTCGCCGCGCGCGGCGCGGGACCTGGAAACGAAGGCGTGTCGCCGCCATCGTGCAGCGGAAGCGTGATCCGCGGACTGCCCACGAAGGAGCGATAGGGCGACGGTTGCGAAGTCCAGTCGAGAAAGGCCGGACCGAGCGCATAGCGGTTCGGCGCATGTTTGGTGCGCCGGTGATAGCCTCTTATGTCGCTTGGGAGCCTATCGGCCTGGTGGATTGTCATATATGCCCCGCCTCAACGATATCCCTCTTCCGCCAGCACCTGCCGCACGGCGGGCCGCGTCCGCATTAGCGCGTAATGGGCGCGGCAATTGACCGGCAAATCCATCCCGATTTTGTCGGCCCAGAACTCAACATAGAACAGCGCGGCGTCGGCGATCGAAAAGGCGCCGGCGACATAAGACTTTCCGTCGAGCCGGTCATTAACGAGCGCGAACGCCTCGGCCGCGATCCTGCGCCCGTCAGCCTTTATCGCCTCAACGGTTTGATGCTTTGAAACATATCGCTCGGGCGTGAACACGCGGCGAAAGCCCTCGCCGTGGATGTGACGCGCGCAGAAGTTCAACGTCTCCATGGCGTCATCAGCCGCGCTTTCGTCCGAAGGCAATAATTTTCGGCGAGGGTAGGCGTTGGCCAGCCATGTCGCGATGGAGACGAAGTCGGTCAGCGCGACGCCGTCGTCGCGAAGCAATGTCGGAATTGTCCCATTGGGATTGATGGCGAGATATTCGGGCGTCAAATGCTCTCCCTTCGGGAGATTGACGATATAGGCCTCGAAAACCAGGCCTATTTCCTCGAGCAGAATGTGAATGCCGGTCGAACAGGATCCTGGCACCATATAGAATTTCATTAGGGCCCACGCTTTGATCCGCGGTTGCGATGATATTCAACTCGATAACGCAATTCGGGCGCCATTCATTCGACCGGAATCCGCCAGTCGCGCCAGCCGCGGCGGCGCCGTGAACGCGGAACCGCTCCGGCGGGTTGGACGCGAAAAGCCGCGCGCGGGGTATCCGAATAGGACTGATACGGATAAGCCCACGGTTTGCGTCGAGACAGAAAAGCAAAACGAAATTCACCGCGAAGCTGAGAAGAGCGCTAGGTTTAGTTTAGCCTCATATAAAATGGGCATCGACGCCTCCAAGCAAACAAGTTTGTTCGCATCGCTTCAATCATGTCGCAAATCCGCGTTTATTGTCAGCTGGATATACTTTGTGACCCGCAAATAGTTGATTTTTTTCGGCGCCACCTTGGCCCGCATGTTGCGTTTCGCCGCCGGAAGCAATCTAGCGCCGTCGACGGCGACGGTCGAAAAATCGGGAGGATAGCCTTGGCCAACGTGACTTTCTCATCACCCGTGCTTGCGCGCGACATTACGGTCTATGCCATCGCCGGCGATCGAGGCACGATCTTGGCTGTCGCCAAGGCTCATAAAATTCCCATTCCCTTCGATTGTCAGGATGGCGAATGCGGCTCCTGCCTCGTCGAGGTCAAGCATCTCAGCCCCCACGTCAAATACGGGATCGCCTTGACCGAGAAGGAAAAGGAAGTTCTGCGGCAATTGGGCAAAATCACCAAGACCGAGATCGAAAACGCCGAAGTCAACGACATGCCGCCGCGCTATCGCTTGGCCTGTCAATGTTTCGTGCGCAACGAGGACATCATCGTCACCTTCGAAGGCGACCAGACTCTTCCGGCGCAAGGCCCGCATATCACCCATGCCGCGAACCGCTTCAAAGGCGGTATAGAGATCGCCACGGTTAACGAATTCCTGGGGTACGCCGTGAAGGTCGAAGAGGACGCCGCCATACATTTCGATGAACTCGCGACGACCATGGAGAGTTGCGGAAATGAGGAAGTGGCCAAACTATTTCGTCAACTCGCTGGCTTTTCGCGGCTTCATCTCGCCGAGGCGAAGAACCGGGCCGGCTCGCTTGACCTCACCAAGGTCATTCCGCCCGACTACGTATGGCCGAGTCACGCGACGCCGGAGCGCACCGAGCTTTGGGCCGCCGATCCATCACTGTCGCGGCTTGACGGCTTGAAGGCGGCTCTGCAAGGTGAGCGTCGGGGCTACGAGTTTTATCGCGCCGTGGTCGCGAAGACCAAGTCGCCGGAAATAGAGGCGATGGCCAAGGAGTTCGTCAAGGAGGAGGCCGAGCACGTCAAAATTCTCGAGGCCTGGATCACGCGCGAGGAATGGGCGGCGAAGAACGCGAAATCGCGCGAGAACGCCTGAGCGGCGTCCAACGAAGGTCGTGAAGGGGGCGTGGCGAGGCCGGCCCCCTGCTTTTCCTTCACGAAGCGCGATCAATTCAGGAGGAGCTGAAAATGCAATCCGTCGAAGAATTTCTTGCTTACGCCATCAATGTCGAAACGGAGGCCGCGAGCCGCTTTGGTCAACTCGCCGACGCGATGGAAGCCTGCGGCAATCGTGAGGTCGGCAAACTGTTTCGTCGGCTCTCGGATTACTCCAGACTGCATCTCGCCGATGCGCGCGCGCGGTCCGGCTTTCGCGAAATTCCAAAGATGAAGTCCGAGGATTTCGTTTGGCCCGGGTTGGAAAGCCCGGAGACAGCCGCGATCTGGGCCGCCGATCCGTTCATTGGCCGGGAGCAGGCTCTGGAGATCGCGCTCGACGCCGAAACGGCGGGCTACGAATATTACAAGAACGTGCTCGAAACGACGTCCGATCCGGAAATCAAAGCGCTGGCGAAGGAGTTTGTCGAGGAGGAGAGCGGCCATGTCGCCGAACTCCGGAAATGGATCGCCGCGCATAAGGCGGGTCAAATCACGCCAGCCGATTAGCCGCCGCTTTGATCTTTAGCTAGATCGCGTCCATGCCGCGTGGCGATTATTGAAACGCCGCCGGGGGCGTGGCGCCTTCCGATTGTCTCCCTACGCGCCGCCATTCGGCGCCGCGCGGCCCATGAAAGAATGGTCGCCGCGCGGCGTTGTTTCAGCCGAACTTGAACAGGACGCCATAACCACCGCGCGGGTAGTTCCAAACAATGTCGCCGGACGGTTCGCACAAGATCCGGCAGGTGCCGCATTCCAGACAGCCGTCTGGCGTGATCTCGACTTGTCCCGCGCTATTCTCGGCATAGCAGCCGGCGGGACAAAGCGTCGTCATCGCCAAGAGATTTTTCGAGGGCGTGCTGTGCGGCTCGATAACGATGTGCGGCTTGCCGGCATCCACGAGATATCGGTTCTGGAACAGTTTCTCTTCGACACGCGCTGGCTGTATGGACATGACCATTCTCCTGTCGCCATGGGATTGAATGCCCGGGGCGAGCCGGGCCGCTTTGTCAGCGCCAAGCGCGCGCCAAACGCACCGCGTCGCCGAACAGACCCGTCCAGTTGCGTTCCTTCACGAACGCGCGGATCGACGCCTTTTCCTTGTCGATTTTGGGCGTGCCGTCGACGCGCAGGAAATTTTCCATCGCGTTGGACATCAGCTTGGGATAGGCGAGGAAGTAGTTCTTGGCCTGCGTATGCAGCAGCGCGGGCATATCCTTGTATTTTTTCAGATCCTTCATGACGAAGCTTTCGTCGAGCAGCTTTTTGTAAAGCGCGAGATTTTGCTTCGTCATCGGCTCCCGGCGCGTCTTCAACTGGAAGATCGCCTCGCCCGCGAAGCGCCCCGAGGTCATCGCGAGATTGGAGCCTTCGCGGTGGATCGCGTTGTTCAGCTGCGCGGCGTCGCCGACGACGACCCAGCCGTCGCCAAAGAGTTCGGGAATGGTTTTGTAGCCGCCCTCGGGAATGAGATGCGCGGCGTATTCCTTCACCTCCGAGCCCTCCAGCAGGGGCGCCACCGACGGGTGTTTCTTGAACGCTTCCAGCAAGCCATAGGGCGTTTCGGTGGTTCCCGCGAAGTCCGAAACCAGGCAGCCCATGCCGACCGAAATGCTCTCCTTGTTGGTGTATATGAAGCCCATGCCGGTCATCCCCTTGGAGATGGTCCCGGCGGCTTCGATAACCACGCCCTCGTCGCCGTGCAGATTGAATCTGGCGTCGATCGTTTCGCGCGGTAGAAAATGCATTTCCTTGACCGCGAGAGCCACGTGGTCCGCTTTCGGCGTTTCGCGAAGACCTGCCCGGGAGCCGAGCAGACCGTTGACGCCTTCCGCGATGACGACGACATCGGCGAAGATCGTTCCGCCGCGGCGGTCGGTCGCAACGCCGATCACCTTGCCATAGGCGTCGCTCACAAGCTGCGTGACCGTGGTCTCCGCGATGACGATGGTTCCCTTCGCCTGCGCTTCCTTGTTGAACCAGCGATCGAACTGCGAGCGGATGATCGTGTATCGGTTCGGACTTTCCTCGTTGAAGTCGTCGGAGCGATATTGCAGCCCGGTGTGCGAACGGTCGGTCATCATCCAGAAGCGCTGCTCGACGAGATGGCGCTCCAACGGCGCCTCTTCGCGAAAATTCGGGATGATCTTCTCGAGCATGTCGGCATAGAGGATCCCGCCCTGCACATTCTTCGAGCCCGGATATTCTCCGCGTTCGAGCTGCAGCACCTTTAGGCCGCGCGACGCCATCGTGTAAGCGGCGGCGTTGCCAGCCATGCCGGCCCCGATAACGATCGCGTCGAATTTCTCTTCGATCATGGGACTGCTCCTTCCTTGCGATCCGGATGAACGGTCAGCCCGCAAGCCGATCGCGGTTGTGCGGCGACAGGCGTTTGCGGAAAGCCTCCGTCAACGCCGGCAGTAATCTGATGGCGTCGGTGACGACGCCAAGGTGCGCGAAGTCGAATATCGGCGCGTTCTTGTCGGTGTTAATCGCCAAGATCATATCGGCGCCTTCGACCCCGACGCGGTGTTGAATGGCGCCGGATATCCCGGCCGCGATATAAAGCTTGGGACGAATGGTCTTGCCGGTCTGGCCGATTTGACGGTCGGAACCGATCCAGCCTTTCTGCACCAGCGGCCGCGATCCGCCGAACTCCGCCCCAAGAACGCTCGCGAGATTGCGCACCAGTTGGAAATTCTCGGCGCTCTGCAAACCGAGCCCGCCCGCCACGACGACATCGGCGAAGGCGAGGTTGGATTTCGTGGAGTCGCGGTCCGGAATGAATTTGAGAATCTTGGTGATGATCTCATCTTCGTTCAGGTCCGCCTTGAACGGAATAACCTGTCCGACGCGCGCGGCGTCTCGCGGCGGCATCGGCATTTGCCGCGGTCGCACGGTGGCCATTTGCGGCCGATAGTTCAGCGTGTAGATCGTGCAGAGCAGCGAGCCGCCAAAAGTCGGGCGCGTCGCGGCGAGCGAACCGTCGGCGTCGACCGCCAACTCCGTGCAATCGGCGGTGAGGCCGGTCAGCAGCGTTGTCGCGACCGAGCCCGCGAGATCGCGCCCGAGCGTCGTGGCGCCGAGCAACAAAATCTCCGGCTTATGGGCGTTGACGAGTTGCGTCAGAGCCTTCGAATAGGACTCGTTGCGGTAGTCGGCGAGAATGGGATCCTCGACGAGATAGGCGACGTCCGCGCCATGGCGGAAGGCTTCCGCGACAGCGGCGCGCGTCGCCTCTCCCGGAGCGCCAAACACCGCGCCGCAAAGCTGCACGCCAAGTTTGTCGGCAAGCTTGCGCCCCGCGCCGAGCAACTCCCAAGAGACGGGATGAACTTCACCGCGCTCCTGTTCGATGAACACCCACACATGTTTGTAGCCGCGAAAATGTTCCGGCAGCTCTTTCTTGGCGGCGGCGCGGCTCGCGGGCTGGGGTGCTGGAGCTTCGGACATCTCGCTCTCCTCGTTTAAAATCCGCTCGCCAGTTTCGTCATGTCTTCTTCGAGCGAAGCGGACCGTGCAAAGATGGCGCCGATCATCGCCTCCGCGGTGTCGCCGGCGGTTTTCCCCGGTTCGATCAACTTGGCGCGGTCCGTGCGCGGCGTCGGCGCGAAGACTTTCTTGACGATGGTCGGCGAGCCCTTGAGGCCGCACTTTGTCAAGTCGGCGATTTCGGCGTCCTTCGCGCTCCAGGTGACGATCTGCGCGCGCGCGGCCCGCAAAGAATCGTCTATCGTGCCGCGCCGGACCTCGTTGGAGCCTTCCAGCATTGTGATGAGGCAGGGGAGCTTGGTCTTCAACACTTGCACGCCGCCTTCGGCGCGGCGCTCCAGAATAATCTCGCGCTTTTCGGGATCGCAGCTTTCGATCTTCGAGACGTAGGTCAGCTGAAGAATGTTGAGTCTCTTGGCGACGCCCGGCCCCACCTGCGCGGTGTCGCCGTCGATGGTCTGTTTGCCGGCGAATACAATGTCTTGATCGCCATAGACCTTCTCGATCTTGCGGATCGCTTGCGATAGCGCGTAGGTCGTCGCGAGAGTGTCCGAGCCGGCGAAAGAGCGATCGGTCAACAATATCGCGCGGTCGGCGCCGATGGCCAGGGCTTTGCGCAGCGCTTCCGACGCCATTGGCGGCCCCATCGTCAAAACTGTCACTTCTCCGCCAAACTTGTCGCGAATCTTCAACGCCTCTTCCAGCGAGAAGAGGTCATACGGGTTGATGATGGTCGGCACGCCCTGGCGCATAATCGTGTTGGTCACCGGATGGACCCGGATTTGCGCGCTGTCGGGCACCTGCTTGATGCACACTAAAATTTTCACGGCGGCTCTCCCTCTTCCCCGGGTTAGCTGTTGTCGGCGGTCGTTGTCGTGAGAACGCTCAACGGCACGAACGGAATTTTGGGCTCTTCCTTCGGCTTCACCGCGTCCTTGAGCACTTTGAAGACGCGTTGTTCGATGGGCGAGGACGCGACAAAATCCGTGTAGGCCTTAGCCAAATGGGTCTTGCATGCGTCCTTCGCTTGCTCGTCCGAGGCGTCTCCCAGATCCGCGCTACGAAGATATTCGCCCATGCGCCGCAAGATATGGAGCCGCGCGACGCGGATAACGGCGGGATCGTAGTCCACGCCGAGCACGTCGAAGAATTCCTCGGCGGAAGACAGTTTTCGCAAATCGTCAAGGATGGTCATCGTTCTGCGCTCCCATTCGTCTCGCGTACGAGCTTTGCTTCCGAGGCCGCGTTGCTCACCTTGAGCTGCAAGTGCGAAAAACGGGCTTCGAGGAAATCGATCCGGTCGATGAGAGCGGCCATGGCGTCGCCGACGGGATCAGGAATCAGATGGTGCTCGAGGTCAATGCGGCCGTCCGCGCAGCCGCGGCGCCGTTCCTCGCGAACAATTCGTCCGGGGATTCCGACGACCGTCATTTCCGGCGGAACATCCTCGATGACGACGGAGTTGGCGCCAATCCGGGCGCGGGCTCCCACGGTGATTGGCCCCAGGATTTTGGCGCCGGCGCCGATCAAGACGCCGTCCTCCAACGTCGGATGCCTTTTGCCTGCGGCCCAGGACGTGCCGCCAAGAGTCACGCCGTGATACATGGTGACGTCGTCGCCGACGATCGCCGTTTCTCCGATTACGACGCCCGCGCCATGGTCGATGAAGACGCGCTCGCCAATGGTCGCGCCGGGATGAATGTCGATATTCGTCACAAGGCGCGCGAACCAGGAAACGAAGCGTCCGACAAACTTAAAGCCCGCGCGCCATAGCCGATGCGCGAATCGATGGAAGATCAGCGCATGCACGCCGGGGTAAAGCAGCAAAACCTCGAGCATCCCGCGCGCCGCCGGGTCGCGTTGCGACACACAAGCGATATCGCCCCAGACGGTAGACAGCAGCTTCGCCCGCTTCTCATTGGCGCCAATGATCGGAGCCGACGACGCGTGCAGGGATATCTCGCTCACGTGGCGCTCTCCAATTTGTCGGAAGATGAGAGATGCTTGCTCTCCTCGCGGGCGCGTTCGATGATGCGGCTGAATTCGAGCCGGCTAAGCGGGCCCTTTTTCACGCGCGTCCGGTTCTTGATGTGGTCGAGAGCGCGAACCGCCGCCGCGCGGTCCAATTCGACGCCAAACTCCGCGCTTTTACCCGTGACCGCAGCGAGGCCCGAATGCTTGGCTATGACGATCTTGTTGCGTCGTCCAAGAAAGGCCGGATCGATGCCTTGGTAGGTTCGAGCGTCCTTGAGCAGCGCCGCGACATGAATCCCGGATTCATGGGTAAAAATATCGGCGCCCACGATGGCCTTCGCGCGGCCGATGTTGCGCCGCGCCGCGCGAGCGACGACCCGCGCCAGTGTCTGCAATTTCCTGGGGTCGACGTTGGTGCGACCGCGCGCGACATGACCAAGCGCCACGACGACTTCCTCAAGCGCGGCGTTGCCGGCGCGTTCGCCCAGTCCAAGCACCGTCACCGAAGCGTGCAGGGCGCCCGCGCGGATCGCCGCCAGCGTATTGGCGGTCGCCAGTCCCACGTCGTCGTGCCCGTGAAACTCTATTGGCAAGTCCGTTTCTTCCCGCACGCGCTTGATCGACTCATAGGCGCCGAACGGATCGAGAAGGCCCAGAGTGTCGGCGAAGCGAAAGCGCGTGGCGCCCTCTTGCGCGGCCGCGCGTGAAATCTTTCCGATGTCTCGAGGATCGGCGCGCGAGGAGTCCTCGCCGCCAAGAGCAACGGAAAGACCGCGAGAGATCGCATAGCCGACGACGCGTCGCACCCGTTCCGCCGCGCCATCGACGTCGACGCCGAGCTTCACGCCAATCTGCAAGCGCGACATCGGAGAGGATATATTGACGTGGCTAACACCCGCGCGAAGGCTCGCATCCACATCGGCCTCGTTTGCCCGGCACCAGGCGCTGACCCGGCAGGGCAGCCCGTCCGAAGCGATTTCGCCGATGGCGTCGATTTCGTCCGGTCCCATCGCCGGCGTGCCAGCCTCGATCTCATCCACCCCCGCCGCGGCGAGCGCTCGCGCTATCGCGAGCTTCTCACCTTTGGTGAAGGCTACGCCAGGCGCTTGTTCTCCATCGCGCAAGGTCGTGTCATTGATAAAGATGCGGGATTGATCCTCGCTCACGGCGCGCCTCAAGCGTAGACGGGTTTGAATTCTTTTCCGCTTTTGTCGGCATTCGACCAGAACGGAGACAGCTCCCGCAGCTTTTCGAGAATGCCAGGCATGACCTCGATGACCCTGTCGATATCCTCCGGGACATTGTCCCGTGACAACGAAAAGCGGATCGAGCCGTGCGCGGCCGTGAAGGGAATATTCATCGCGCGCAACACGTGAGACGGCTCGAGGGAGCCCGAGGTGCAGGCCGATCCGGACGAAGCGGCGATTCCCGCGCGCGTGAGGTGCAGCAATATCCCTTCGCCTTCGACATATTCGAAAGCGATATTGCAGGTGTTGGGCAGGCGGTCGTTCAGATCGCCGTTGACGAAGCAGTTGGGAATGCGCTGAAGCAGCGCGCCTTCCAACCGATCGCGCAATCCCTTCACGTGAGTCTGTTCGTCGGACATATGGAGAGCGGCGAGCTCCGCGGCCTTACCCAGGGCCACGACGCCCGGCGTATTTTCGGTGCCGGCGCGCCGTCCCCGCTCCTGGTGACCGCCGCGCAGCAGCGGCTTGAAGCGCGCGCCGCGTTTGACATAAAGCGCGCCAATCCCCTTGGGCGCATGCAGCTTGTGGCCCGACAGGGACAGCATGTCGATCGCGCTGTCCTTCAGCGAGATCGGAACCTTGCCAACCGCCTGGACCGCGTCCGTGTGAAACAGCGCGCCATGTTCCTTGGCGAGATCGGCGAGTCCTTCGATCGGGAAAATCGTGCCTGTTTCGTTGTTGGCCCACATCAGTGAGACAACCGCCACCTTGTCCGACAGCGCGGCGCGGTAGGCTTCAATGTCTATGCGGCCAAGCGCATCCACGCCGATATAATGAACCTTGGCGCGCCCGATTTTTTCGAGATGCTGACATAAAGCGAGCACGGCGGGGTGCTCGACCTTGCTCGTGATAATCTCGTTTCGATCCGGCAAAGCCTCCAGCGCCGAAAGGATCGCCGTGTTGTCGGCTTCCGTGCCGCCAGAAGTGTAGATGATCTCGTGATCATGCGCGGCGCCGAGCAGGGACTGCAACTGCGCGCGCGCTGTTTTCACCGCGGCGCCGACGCTGGCGCCAAACGCATGGATCGACGACGGATTTCCGAATTGCTCGGAAAAGAACGGCAGCATTGCTTCGACGACCAGAGGATCGACTCGCGTCGTTGCGTTATTATCGAGATAGACAGCGTTCATGCCACTCTCCTCCAAGCAAGTTTTCAGTGAGCGTTGCGACCGACCGGAACGACGCGGACGGTCGTGCCCAGCTTGGCGATCAGGCGCTCCTGGATCCCCGATATGGTCACGCTCGACATTTGACAGCCGACGCAGGCGCCCGAGAGGTTGACCAGAACATTGGAGCCGTCGACATCGACCAATTCGCAGTCGCCGCCATCCTTGCGAAGATAGGGGCGCAGCTCCTCGATGACCTCTTCGATCAGCCGGATCCTCTGCAAGTTCGTAAGGCCAGCGGATGGCGGCGGAATCGGAGACGACGGCTTGAGCGGGGAGATTTCAATCGGCGCCTGCTGAGCCTTGGCGGCCTTGGCCTTCTCCTTCAGCTTCTTTGGATCGGCCGCGCCGACGCGGTAGGCCTCGTGTTCGGCCAGTATGCCCTCGGCGACCAATTCCGCATTGGTTCGGGCGAGAATTTCCTCGAGCTTGTCGAAGCAGGTCAGGCAGCCGCCGCCCGCCTTGGTGTAATCGGTCACTTGCTCGACGCTCGTGAGCTTGTTCATCTTGATGGCGCGTTCGATCAGGCCTTCGTCGACGCCAAAGCACTTGCAGACAAGCGCGCCCTCTTCATGGTCGTCCTTCCAGACTTCCCCGCGGAAATTGGCGACGGCGGACTGCAGCGCTTCGTAGCCCATCACGGAGCAGTGCATTTTCTCCGGCGGCAAGCCGCCCAGAAAATCCGCTATATCCTGATTGGTGATCTTCAAGGCTTCGTCGAGTGTCTTGCCGATCACCAGTTCGGTCAGGGCCGAAGACGACGCGATCGCCGAACCGCAGCCGAATGTCTGGAATTTCGCTTCCAGAATGATCTGCGTTGTCGGATCGACGTTGAGCATCAGCTTGAGCGCGTCGCCGCAGGCGATCGCGCCGACCTCCCCGACCGCATTGGCCTCGCTCAACACGCCGGCGTTCTTCGGATTGAAGAAGTAATCCTTCACTTTATCGGTATAGTCCCACATCGCCGCGACTCCTGAAAAAGGCTCAACCGAAGGATTTGCCGCAAGAGCAGCTGGATTTGGCTTGGGGATTATCGAAAGTGAAACCCGAGCCTTCGAGGCCGATCACGAAATCAACCTTGGCGCCGTCGAGATAAGCGAGGCTGCCCTCCTCGACATAGACCTTCACGCCCTCGCGTTCGAACAGGACGTCGCTTGGGTTCGCCTCGCTGACGAGGCCCATCATATACTTGAAGCCCGCGCAGCCGCCGGCCTCGACCATTATGCGCAGGCCCTCGACGTCCGGTCCCGCGCCGGCGATCGCCGTACGCACCGCGCTTAAGGCGCTGTCGGTAAGCTGTATCATGAGCTGCTCCCGCGATATGAGTGATCTCACCCTTCGTGTAGCAACCCCCGTGCCACTAAGAACATGGCTTGATTACAATGCATTAAGCAATGGTGACCCTGTGTGCAAGGCAACAATGTACAGAGTCGTACAAAAGGTTCCGAATGGTCCGCCGACGATCGTGCGAGGGTGGTCGAGCGGGGGCTTGTCGGAAAGGAGTTTTAATCTTTTGCGCGGAACGAATCGGGGGGCGCAAGGCGACTGGCGCCTGTCTCCTCGCCAAAGCAGCCGGTATAATCGGAACATTCGGCGCAGCTTGGCGCCGCGCAGAGAGAAAAGCCTTCCATTTCGCACAGGCAACGATAAAAAAACTTCTTCCATTTCATATTTTGCGTATTGCGAGCGGCGAGCGCTGGAAAGCGTTCCCGCATCAAACGATTCAGATCGCCGCGCGTGGAGAGTCCGAGATCTTGCCAGAGATGGTTCGGCGACATGCAGCGACGCGCCAGCATGGAGACGAGCCAGCCGGTTTCGAGCGAATCGTCGACGCGATAGCGATCGAACAAAGCGCGAAGCTGCTCTTCCTCTTCGTCGAACTCAATTACCGAGGGTTGCGCCTCCAGCGCGACGGCGATCGACGAAGGGTAGGTAGTTACAAGAGCATCGAGGTCGGCGGAGCGCAAACCCAGGGTTTCGCCGATAGTGGCGCCTGAGGCGATCGCTTCCTGCGCTGCTAGGGTGACCAGACAGGCGAAGACATGGACGGAGAACGGGTCGCGGGGCGCGGTCGGCGCGGCTTCCCAATTCCCGCTCGCCAACGCGCCGGCGACGAGCGTATCTTTGTCAGTTCCGCGATTTTCCCCAGCCCAATCCATTGCGCGTCACGCCGCGAGTTCGCCCGCCGGAACATGCGTCTGACAATTCTTTGGACACACGCGTGAACAGGCGTTGCAGCCGATGCAAGATCCGGGATGTTCGACCTTCATGATCTTGCGGTTGAGTTCGCCATCGAAGTCGTCCTCGTCGTCATCGGTGACGATTCCCAAAATTTCCCCCGTGTCATCGACGCCATAGAGGGCCATCACATTTTGCGGACACACCTTGAAACAGCGGCCGCAGCCGATGCAGGTCTCGCCGTTGATGTCGGTGAGATAGAGTGGCGTGTAGTCTGAACCATCCCTCGTTTTGAAAGCGCTCATCACGCGACCTCCAATTCCTTGAGCTTCTTGCGCGCGGCTTCCAGAGCGGCGTAGGCGTCATGGGTTTCCTGCGCGAGCGGCAGGATCATGTGCCAGTTGATCGGCAGCTCCTCGGAGAGATCATGAAGATTCATCTTCATGTTCATCGCCTTCGCGGACAACTTCTTGATTTCGGCCTTTACTTCGTCGATGGAGCTCATGGTCGCGTCTTTCAGTAGTTTGCGACTTCAGGGAATTTTCGAATCATCTCGATTCCCGCGTCGACGTATTTCGTGCCCTCGGCGGCAAGTTTCTCCAGAGTTTCGAAGCCGAAGCGATGAACGTCCCGCAACTGCTTGTTGACGACGATGAGACGCCCGCCGATGAGAATCTGCCGACCGAAACCTTCGTGGCTCATTTTCATCATGGGCTGCACCATGACGCCTGTCGCGCCCTCAATGGCCAGCGCGACGGCGTTGAAGAACAGCTCGAGCCGCCACAATATCTCGGGGTCGGGGTCTCCGATGATCGGCAGAAGCTTGCGCGCTTCCTTATCGATGATGTAGGGAGCGATAAGATCGAGATCTTTCTTTTTCTCCCAGGTTCCATGCGTGTCTTGCGCGCGCCATTGCTTGATCAGCTCCTTGATGAAGGGACTTTCCTCCGCGCGGGTCTCGCTGATCGTCGCTGCCTCAACCATTTGCCGTTTCCTCTTCGAATTCGAATGTGCGCTCTTGATTTTTAGAGAGAATCTTGCGCAGCCACGGCGGCGGAACGCCGTTCAGCACGACCTTGAGCTTCTCCAGCAGATCGACGATCTTCTCGGGCTGCTGAACCTTCATCGGAAAGATATTGCTCGCGACGACACGCGCCGCTCCCGAACCGCCAATCGCCGCGACATATAAAATCGAACAGTCCTTGATCGCCTCGAGCTTTGGAAGGAGCTTGTCTTCGTTGCCGTCTTCCTGAAGGTCTCCAGAGAATTGGACCGCTTCGACAAAGTCGTAGCCTTCGGCCGTGAGCTCATATATCGCGATGTTTTTGGCCCAGCCGAAATGCGCGTCGCATCTCTCAAGATCCTGTGTGGCGAATGCAACTTTCATGCTGCCTCCTTCGTCGTCAGACGATTGTTTCGATCTGGACGAGCTGATTACTCTGAGCCGCGGCGCCGGCATGGGCATGGTCTTGGAAGTCCTGGCGCCAAGTTTCCGCGTCGGGCTCGTGAGTCCGAGCGATGAAGATATTGCCGATCGCGAATATCAGGTTTCGCGTCCCGCGATATCCCACAGAAACCTCCTGGGCGGCGCCCAGACGATCGAAGGTCGGCAAGCCCAGTCGAAACAGCGGCACGCCCAACCGCTCCGAGGCCTGTCGTCCATGGGAATGCGTGATGATGAGGTCTGAGCCCTCGGCGCGCTGCTCCAAATCCTCGAGATCCCCGATCAAGACCTCCTCGGCGGGAAATTTTGCGAGCAGCGGCGATTTGGTCGTCGTTACGGCGCCAATGATTTCCGCGCCCATTTCCGCGAGAAAAGAACCCACGCTCCACAGGAGGTCCGGCTCCGCGCCAATGGCGATGCGCTTGCCGCCGAAATGAAAATGTCCATCGAGCATCGAATCGACGAGTTGTCCGCGCAGTCGGCGAATCTTGAGAGGAACCGGCCGCCCGCTGATCTTTGACAGAAAGGCGACAAAGTCGTCATTAACGCCAAGGCCAGTCAAGCGGTCGAACAGAGCGAAAGGAACGCCTGCCCGCGCCTCCAACGCTACGGCCGCGTCGCGCATCTGTTCGCCGATCGCCAGGGTCCATCCGGCCGTTCCCATCCGAGCGATGTCGGCTTTTGTCACGCCGCCGAGCGTCGTCGGCGTGAAGTCCTCGGGAATGTGGCCGTCGAGAGAGCCGGAGAGATCTGGAAGAAAGGTGGGCTCCAGGCCGAAGCATTCGATAATGTCGCGCAACTCGTCGATGTCGCCGGGCGTGAGATGGCAGCCCGCCAGGACATTTACGCGCGCGGGCGCGCGCTGAGGCGACTCTTCGTATCGGGGAACAAACTCCTCGATGATCTTCGTAACGGTCTTGCCGAAGCCGTCCTGGAATGCGTCCTTGAAGTCCGGCGTCGACACATAAACAATCCCAAGATCCGCAAGCTCGGGGCGGCGCTGACGCATGGACTTGAGGTAGCCATCCACATCGTCGCCCTTGGTCTCGGTGACGCCGGTCGAGCAAATTCCAATGACCTCGGGATTTGCGCGTTTGACGATATTGAGAATGGATTGTTCGATATTGTCCAGGCCGCCGAGAATCGTCGCCACTTCATTCATGGCAGTGGTCTGTAGTGGGATCGCTTCGCGAAAATGCCGCACGAACAACACTAGACCGAACGAGGTGCAACCTTGAGAACCATGCAGCACCGGCATGCAGTTCGAAACGCCCATGAAGGCCAGCGCGCCGCCGATGGGCTGACTCATTTTGAGCGGATTGACCGCGCAGGATTTTTTGGAGTGCTTTACGAGCGCCATTGTTTGCCTCACGCCGCTTTCGAAGCAGGAATGGCGCCAGCGCTGCTCATCGCATCCAGAATTTCGGCGATTTTTCCTTGGCAGCCGCCGCAACCCGTTCCAGCGTGGGTCGCGCCGCCAATGGCCTCGACGCTTCCAAGCCCGTCCGCGCGAAGCGCGTCTTCAATCGCGCCGACATTCACGTTGTGGCACGAGCAAACTTTTTTCGCGCGCCGGGCTTCCTCGGCGCGCTCGGGGTCGGCGGCCAGAGCCGCCGCCTCCGCTTCAAGAGCCTTCGTGGCGCGCTCTTCCCAACTCGTCTCTTCCCAGGGCGCCGGCAGACGAACTTGAGCCCAAACAGGATTGTAGAGCGCCTTGTCGATTTCCTCGACCAACTCCACCATGCCCTCGTATCCGGCATACGCGTGATGGCGCTCCTGATTGATGTCGAGCCAGGGCATCTTGGCCTTGAGCGCGATGAACTGCGAACGTCCACCCGACAGCATGATATCGGCGCGCGCTTCCTTGAGCATTTTATACATTTCGCGCGGCGTCATATCGTCGATCATATGGGCGTCTTGTCCCATCAGCTCCTTGATCTTTTCCTTGTCTTCCTTTGTCGACTTCTTGACGCTGGTCCCCGCGATTTCGAGGCCGGCCTCTTGAAGCGCGGCCACGACGGACCACGACTTGACGCCGCCGGTGATGAGTAGCACGCGCTTGCCGGTGAGGCGCTCCTTAAAAGGAGCGATACGCGCCCAGGCGCGCGCTTCCTCGCGGGCGATGACCGCCTCCGTGCGCTCCATCAGCTCGGCCGGCGCGCCGCGCTCGATCAGCAGCCGCGCGATTTCGCGCAGACTGTCGCTCATGTCGCCGATGCCGTAGAACGATCCTTCGAAGAACGGGATGCCGTAGCGCTCCTCCATCTTGCGGGCGACATTGATCATCGCCTTGGAGCAAACCATCATCGCGGCTTTGGCACGGTGCGAAGACGCCACTTCGTGATATTTGGCGTCGCCCGATATGCAGGACAGAATGCGGATTCCGAGTTCATCGAGCAGGGGCTTCACCTGCCACAATTCGCCGGCGAGGTTATATTCCCCGATAATGTTAATGTCGTAAGGCGTCGTATATTGGGGCTCGACCGTGCCAATCACATGGTCAAGGATCGCCTCTCCCGCGAGCTTGTTGCCGAGATTCTTGGGGCCGACGAAACCTGGCGAAATCACCGGGATGATCGGCTTGCCGAATTTGGCGCTCGCGGCCTTGCATACGGCGCCGATGTCGTCACCGGTCATCGCGGGAACGCAAGTCTGATAAACAAAGACCGCCGGCGGATCGTATTTATCGAGAATTTCCTTGATCGATTTATAGAGACGCTTTTCGCCGCCGAAAATGACGTCGTTTTCGTTCATATCGGTCGTGAAGCCGGTGCGATAAAGGCGGGAGCTGGAGGATTTGGCGCCGCGATTGTCCCAGCTATTTCCTTCGCAGGCGATCGGGCCATGCACGAGATGCGCGACATCGGTGATAGGCTGCAAGGCGATCTTCGCTCCGTCGAACGCGCAACCTCCGGCGGCGGCGCCCGGCGCGAGCTGCTTGGTGCAACCCTTCTTGCGTTCCTTCTCGGATTTGCCCTGATTCTTATCGCAACCCGGCTCGTTGAATACGTCCTGGATCTTATTCGCCAGACTGGTCATTGTAGCCTCCTGCTAGGCCACCGCTTCCCACAAAGGCGCATAATCGCGCCCGCGCAGCGGTCGACCGGGACGACGTGGCTAATATCAGGGCTCTTCGGGAGATCTCCGGGGACGGCCCCCGGAGATTTTAATCTCGTTGTTAGCGAATGATGTCGAAGCTGTAATCGGACTTCGCCACGACGTTGGTGTTGCGGTCGATCTCGTCGAAGATTTTGTCGAGAATCCAAACCAGCACGTTCATGCCGCCCTGATAGCCCCACACCGGATAGCGGTGATAATGATGGCGATCGAAGATCGGGAAGCCTATGCGGATGAGCGGCGTGCCCGTGTCGCGCTCCAGATATTTGCCGTAAGTGTTGCCGATCAGGAAATCGACCGGATCGGTGAACAGCAGGGAGCGCATGTGCCACAGATCCTTGCCCGCGTACACGTGGCAGTTCTTGCCGAACGGCGAACTTGCGAGCAGCTTTTCGGTCTTTTCCTGCCAGGCCTTGCCGCCATTGGTGGAGAGAATGGTCGTCGGTTCCGCGCCAAGCTCCAACAGGAAGGAGGTCAATCCGAGGCAAAGATCGGGATCGCCATAGATCGCGAATTTTTTGCCGTGGATATGAGCGGCCGAGTCGGCCATGGCGTCGACGAGCCGGCCGCGTTCCTTGGTCAGCTCCGCAGACACCGGCTTGCCGGAAATGCGCGAGATCGCCATCAGGAATTCGTCGGTGCCCTTCACGCCAATCGGATGGTTGAGCGCGACCGTTTCTTGGCCGTGCGCGGCGATCACGGGAAGCGTCTTCTCGGTGCAATACTGCTGCATCGAGATCGTCGCCTTGGCGTGGATGGCGTTGGCGGCCTCCTCGAGCGTGGTGCCGCCGTCATACATGCGGAACTCGCCGTCGGTCGGCGTGTCCCAGACATCGCTGTTGTCGCCGAGGATCGTATATTCGACGCCCATCGAGTTGAAGATGCGTTTCACTTCGCGCAGATTGCCGACGGTGTAGCCGTCGAAGCCGCCGATGAAGTTGATCTTTTCGTTGGGCTTGCGCTCGAGCTTGGGCGCGGTGCCCG
>Ga0182012_10000427_pt1 | contig 47774 bp, 43 predicted proteins | sample 612S2SmetaG_FD_120486 | JGI IMG/M metagenome (GOLD analysis project Ga0182012, IMG submission 120486) | Permafrost microbial communities from Stordalen Mire, Sweden - 612S2S metaG | ecosystem: Environmental > Terrestrial > Soil > Wetlands > Permafrost | place: Sweden: Stordalen | collected... | reverse complement strand
TTCCCGCGGCAATAACTAATCCGTCATTAAAAACAACGGGGTTATTTGCCGTGAGTGTGCCGGTTCCCGAAATTAAATTATTGAAGGTGCTGTTTCCATCAACAGTGAGGGTTGATGTGGTCAAATCGCCCGAAACGCTTTCATTGCCATTAATACAGAAATTAGTGGTTATTGAGGCGCCGTCTGCCAAAATGGTTAATCCCCCGCTATTGATAGTTTCTCCCAGATTAACGGTGAGGCTGTCATTGGTGGTGAGCGTATCATTAAAAGTAGCGGTACCAAGAACCAAAAGATTGCCATCAACCGTTTCATCAGTGTCTATTGTTGCATTACCATTAATTTGTACGTTTCCTACGTCTTGCAGTGAACCGGTTATAAAGGCAGCTTCCCCAACGGTTATCGTGCCCAGAACAACGCCATTTTGCGCGATTGTCAGATTATTGCCCACGCCGATATCTTGTTCCGCGCAAACTGTGCCGGTTAAGTTTGCTCTTCCTTCCACCACAAAATTACCTTTAAAATCAGCATTTTGCCCAATGATCAGATTGTTGTTGATAACTTGAGTGTTGACGAGCAATTGATTGTCCACCGTTATATCGCCACTCACTTGTATGCAGCTGCATATTTGTGCCGAGCATGTTCCGGTGCATCCGGTATTTCCGGTGGTGCCCGTGGTTCCCGTACAGCCGGTGGTTCCGGTGCATGAAGTGGGTCCGGTACATAAAAAATTAGGGCAGATAGGGCATGAGCGCATGCTGATTGGGCCCAAATGTGGGCAAATAGTATTTCTGGCATACCCGGTGGTGACAATGGTACCACCAAAGAAGAGTAGTGCGCTTATGATATAAGTAACAATTTTCATTGACTCTCCTTAGTAATTAAGTAGGACACGAACAGCCAAGAATATTATAAGTAATTGTTGTCGCATCCACTTGGACCGGTATGGTTGAAGTGATCGGCTGCGGCCCGAGCACCGTGCCCGGAATGCCAAATGTTATGTCTCCTGCTGAATTTACTTCCCACTCGCCCAATTGGCCGGTTAATGTGCCATTATTGTAGATAATGGTGGATGCTGGCCCACGGGTTAAGCAGGGAATAAAGCGAGCCGGCAAGGTAGGGCCACCACTAAAACCGGCGGTGGAAATAACTTCGCCCGCTTGTGTGGTGCTCATTATAAATGCCGGAATAAGCAAATTAACGATGCTGCCAATGCGGACGATGCCAATGGTCACCGTAGCTGACGCGGCTCCCGCAACAAATCGTGTGGTAAAGCATGTTTCTTCATAATAATTAAAGGCGCTTGGCGTACCGCCTTGGGTGGTTACATTGGCAAAATATTCGCTTCCGCCAATCCACAGATCTTCACCTATGCCAACGCCGCCGTCTACAACAAGTGTGCCGGTGGTAGGGCTCGTGCTATTAGTGGTATCAGTCAGTGTTAAGCTGCCCATTGTTGCCTCTGAAGGGCTGCTTATAGCACCAGTTACGCTCAAGCTGCCGCCAATTGTAACATTGTTGCAATTGGCTATCGTTAGGTTTCCCGTAGAAATGGTTTCACCGCCAAATACCGTGAGGCCACCATTAATGGTGACGCTGCTGTTTGCCGTAACAGGGCTGGTAAATGTTGAGAATCCGCCCACGGTTAAGTTGCCACTATTGAGTGTTAAGTTGCCGGTATTTATGGTTTCATCTCCGGAGGCGATAGTTAATCCTTGATTCATTACTACCGGACCGTTAGCCGTAAAGGTACCGTTTACCGTTGCGCTGCAGCCATTCAAAAATGAATTTTCATCAGCGGTTAAATTACCAAGAACCTCTAAATCATCAACCGTTTCACTACCCGTTACCGTGACATCGCCGGTGATGCTTGCTCCGCCATTTAAAACATTTAATCCACCGTTGTTGATTGTTTGGCCACCAAAGACAACCAGCCCGCCATTTGCGGTGGTAAGACCGTTGATGGTACCAAGACCCTGCACAAGAAGATTTTGGTTAATGGTTTGATTGCCGGTTGTGGTTACTGAGCCCGTAACGGTTTCATTACCATTGACGGTTAATCCGCCATTAATAACTGCGCCATCATTTACGGTTAAGCTGCCGGCCAGATTTTCATTGCCGCCGACTGTCTGATCGCCAGAAACATTTAAGTTACCTTCGACGCACACACTACCTTTAAAATCACTATTGCTTTCAACAACAAGGCTCCCTTCTATCAGAGTGCTGCCACCCACGGTAAGATTACCCGTAATTTGTTCACAAGCAGCGGTTAGCGTTCCGCCAATTGTTAAGCTTTGCGTTGTAATGCAATCAAAATTTGCACAGGGACCGGTCCCCGAAGAGCTGGTTGACGGACAGGTTAAGGATGGTATGCAGCCCACTGCCGGACAGGATCTTGTTATGGTTTGCGCGCTAAGATTTGCCGAGCGTAATTTTGGTTGCGTTTGCGTATTGTTATAGCCCGATAAGGCTAAAAAAAGACAAATAACAAAATAATAATGCAGTGTCTTCACAGTGCTCCTTTCTCTTTAATTGTAATCATACTCTCTTTCAAGAGCATTACTTAAATTGAATTGAAAATGCAAGGATGCAAACAATTTTTTACCGTTGACTTGGCGGAATTTTTTTTATTAGTTTGGTTGAGATATTCACTATAAAATTTTTAAAAGGATTTAATAATGAAGTTTTTTAAAACAAGATTAAATCTTACTTTCTTATTATTCTCCTTTCTTATTTTTCCTGCCCAGATAGTATGTGCGGGTCATATGACCAATGTGCCGGCAGTCGAATTACCACGCAAAATAGCCAAACGGCTCCTTCTTTTAAAAACTAAAGTAGAAGCACGGGCCGAGTTGGTTCCGGGTTTTATATTTCTGGTGGAACAGATAGAAAACGGGGCCATGATTGCTGCTCAAGATGAACTTCGTCTTGGGTTGAACCAACTTGAAAAGTACGCGAACAACCTCATGCAACAAGGTGAGGTTGCCGAGAGTGAATTAATTGTGCATTATCTGCAAAAAATAAAAAAAGATTTGGCCGATGCGCCCATTACCAGCATTGAACGCGCACTGCCAAGCCCGTGTTCGAGCGCCGGTGCTCAAAACCAAGGAACTCTCATTGGTTTTAATGATGTATGTGCGCAAAATCAGCAATTAGTTGAAAATGATATTTTTAACGGCAAAGTGGCTATTAATAATACCACCGACAGTGTTGATTGTGGTTCGGGCGCCCTGACGGTAAAAGGTGGCGTGGGCATACAAGGTAACTTAAATGTTTGTGGTACGGAACATATTAACAATTTGACGCCAAGTATCGATTGTCAACATGGTGCATTAGTAGTTGGCGGCGGTGTTGGCATTGGGCAGGATTTAAATGTCTGTGGCGGCATTACCGTGGGCAGCGCTCAACAAAGTAATGATTGCGGATCGGGCGCATTAACGGTGGCAGGTGGCCTTGGGGTTGAAGGCAACCTCAATGTGTGCGGCCAAACCCATATTTTTAGCACCGCTTCTGATTCTACCTGCTCAGGTGGCGCATTGGTTGTTGACGGTTCAATTGGCATCGGCGCCGGCGCTAATATTTGCGGCATGGTTACTATTTTTGATACGGCACAAAGTACCAATTGTACCAATGGCGCATTAGTTGTTGCGGGTGGGCAAGGCATTGGCGGTAATTTAAATATTTGTGGTCAAGAACATATTTTTAATACAACCGATAGCAGCGCCTGCAACAATGGCGCATTGGTGGTTGATGGCGGTGTTGGCATCGGAAAAGATCTTTATGTGTGCGGCGGCATTAGCGCGCAAGGGCCAATCATTACCTATTCCTATTTTAGTATCAATGGTAACCCGGTGGTGGCAACAAGTCTTGCCAACTGCAATCTGTCTGTTGGTGACAACACCAACCCGGTGGCCAACGGCACTTCCAATACCGCGGTGGGCGAGGGCGCAATGCAAAATAATCAAACAGGCACCAACGGTACTGCTCTTGGGTGCTGTGCCATGAATATGCTCACTTCCGGGGACGGCAATACCGCATTGGGCGCGTTTTCTTTATATTCGGCTGATCCGGCATCCGAAAATACCGCGGTTGGCTGGCAAGCGCTCTATACCAACCAGGTTAATGGAAACGTTGCCGTTGGAGCATACGCATTGCAAGCAAGCGATTTTGGCATCAAGAATACGGCCGTGGGCACCAATTCACAGGAATATTTACAAACAATTACCATTGGCCCAAGTATCCCAATACTTCAAACACAGCATCAATATGCTAACACCAACACATCATTCGGATATGAAAGTATGAAATACAGTACTTTTAGTTACGAAAACATTGGTCTTGGGGTGAATGCATTGGGTGGGCCCGGCTTGCTGACCGTGAATCTTTGTTACAACATAATTGTTCCACCGATTCCGATAAACTATAACCTTTGCCTTAAGAATCTATATTCATTAATTTTCCCCGGGGAACCTTATCCGGGTATCGAGGTACCCTTTTTCCCCTTCCAGTATGGGAATATTGCAATCGGAGATAACGCTATTCAAAAACCTCTTTTTTGCTACAACAACAATGCGATTGGTACCAATACGATCCATAACCATTATTTTGCCTACGATAATGTGACGCATGGCAATAACACGATGAGTGGTGGCTATTCCTATATTAATTATATGAACACGGTTATTGGCAATGATGCGATGAACAATCAATATCTCAATTTTTCATCCTATAATACCGTTTGCGGAAGGCGTGGTTTAGCCGGTATGTATTATGGTACGGATAACACTGTGGTTGGTGATAGCGCGGTCTCGAGCAGTAATTTTAATTACCGCAATACTGCCGTTGGTGTTGATACTTTGGGTGGCAATAAGACATTCAGCGTCAGTAATTTACAACCTTTGTATGATAATACTGCCGTTGGTTGGCACGCAATGAAAAGTGCCTACGGTGATTGCAACGTTGCGGTGGGTTCTAATGCACTGGCAAATAATATAGAAGGCTATTTTAATGTTGCGGTGGGATATGCGGCAATTTACGCTGCTGTTGATGAACTTTTAACCGCAGTTGGCGCCAACTGTCAAGCGGTTGGGCTCGCCTGTACTCTTGTTGGGTATAATACCTTTGCCACGGGTGAAGGAGCCATAACCATAGGATCTGAAGCAGTTACTGACGGGTTGCAGAGTATTGCAATCGGACAAGCAGTAGATTGTAACGGCATAGGCAGTATTTGTATCGGTGGCGAGGCAGAGGTAGCAGCGCTTGCCAGCATTTGTATAGGGCACGCAGGAACTTCTGACGGCGAGGGAACAGTAGCCATTGGCGATGCCATTGAAGTCACCGGAGCCGGTTCCATTGGTATTGGGGAAGGTGCGGCGATTAACGGTGCGGGCATCATAGGCATAGGAAATGGAATAACCGTTGATGGTGCCGGCGCGATAGGAATGGGAAATGGTGTTGCTGTTGTTGGTGCCGCATGTATTGGTATTGGTGATGGGACCGATGCTGCCGGAGCCGGAGCAATTGGAATTGGCAATGGAGTTTCTGTTGATGGTGCCGGTTGTATTGCAATAGGAAATGGGGTGCTCATGGTGGGTGAATCGGGTATTGCCATTGGGGATGGTGCAATTGCGCTTCTGGATCAAATTGAGATAGGAAGTGTTGCCAATGAAATTGGCGGTTGTTTTATACATGGTATATTAGAGGGCGGAACGGATGATCCTTTTGTGTTAAATTACGTACCAATTATAGGAACGGTTACGTATGAGGTATGTGCGGCATGTGCTGTTCTGCGGCCGGGCCAATTAAGGGGATTGGATTTATTGAATGCGGAATTAACAAGAGGGCAATCTGAAAAATTGATGCAATTAGAGCCGGTATTTTACCGTTCTGCCTATGATAGCACCCAGGTAAAAGCACGGTTGGTTGCGCCCGAGGATCCTGCTGAGTTTTGCCCTGAATTAATGACCACGGTTGATGGCAAACCAACATCTCGATTGCAACTGGATAAAGCATTTATAGCATTGCTTAATCTGGTAAAAGAGCATAATGTTTTAATAAAAGATCAACAAATGAGAATTGCGAGTATGCAAATCGAATTAGATGAGCTCCGCCAAAAGAATAACCGGTAAATTGATAACTAAAAGAGAGGACTTCATGAACAAAAATTTCATGGCACTTTTGTTGGCATTATTTGCATGTGCTTTGGAGGCAAAGGTTAAAATAGAATTTTATTTACGAGACGATATAGAAGAAAGAATCCTAGAATTGAACCAACCGCAAGTACTTTTAGAAAAAGCGCATGGAAGCGCTATTCTAACGCTGACCGGTATTCTTTTGGATGAGGGATTAAACTCTATTGACGTGAATTTTTCCTTTAAAATTGTCCAGCCAAATGGCCGAAAAGTAACGCATGATTTTGAAACCGAAACAATTCCTCTTAATAGAATTATTGGGCTTAAAAAAAGTAAATTCACCGAGCATCTTATTGTTAAGGCAATCAAAATAAACTAAATGTTCAGTGCCATAACTTTTTTATCTAATTTCCGTGTAGCTGCATCATGAGGATTCTCAATAGTAATTGTTTTTATTTTATCAATAATTACTTTATCCGGTGATGTGATGGCATGTTCCGGGTAAATAATTATTGAATGATGGCCAATAAAATGGGCGCTCAAAGCAAAAGATGAATAGGCGCTGATAATGCAATCGCAGGATGCCAGATAAAAAAGATCCTCAATTACATTCTGATTATGCTTATTATCAAATTTTCGAAAGTAAAATTTTATTTTGGAGGGATTGCCCAGCGCGTGTAAATAGCGTTCAACGATGCCTTCAGGATTGGCGTCATCGGTAAAGAGTATTATTTGCAGTTGTTTTTCGGGTGGCACCATGCTGACTAATACTTTTATTTGTTCAATGTAATATTGATCCGGCGGTAGCTTAATGGGCCAGATATAATCCGAATAATTATTTTTTTTAAACAGAAGCAGTTTGGTTTGCGTGGTAAATCCGGGCCCTGCAAGACCGGAGAGTGGCCAAAAATCATCAGTGGCAATACCCGGATTTTTTCGGTGAATATAGATTTGTTTGCTCTTGAGCAGGGGCGCATCGATGGTATATTCTTGGTGCGAGGCCAGCGGAAAATCATAGCCTCCCCCTTTGCGTACATGTAATGCAACATGGAGCGTGCCCGGTTTTTTAGGGAGTGGTTCTACGGGTTTTTTTAATAGGAACATCTTTTCTATTGCGGCACAAAAGTCTGCGTTGTGGGGATCTTTAACATAATCAAAAAGATCGGTACTTGGTGAAAGAAAATGAGTTACAAACAAAATTGATTCATTGCCATCAAGAGCATCTTGAATATTTTTTTCTTCATTAACAACCATAATCCGGCTAAAGCTTGCTTTGATGCTATCGGAGATTGCGTTTTCATATTCAGAAAACTGGAAATCTTGGCAATACGGAAATGGGGTATAATAAAATGGTATTTTAAATTTCTGGGCGTAATACTGTGTTTTGATTACAGTAATAATATTATCCCCCAGGCGGCGCCATTCTTCCACCCCATTGGTGATTGCACAAGGATGAGTGGTTTTGATGATAAATAATGGGACCAGAAGACAGATCATTTTAGTTCTGTTCATGCTTCACGTTTCCTTTTTTGGAACTAAACTTTTTTAAAATTATATTTCGGTTGTTATTTTTGTAAAATAGTCTGGGCTTTATCGTATGAAGGAAATAACTCATGAGAAAAATTATTACCATATTCATCTTATGCACATCGGTGTGCTATGCAAAAGAGCGATTAATTGAATATGCGCATAACGTATATTCGCAATTTGGTGAAGATGGCATTGTCAAAAAAATATTTGAAATAATAGGCCCCGAATCAAAACTGGCAATAGAATTTGGCGCGTGGGATGGCATTCATCTTTCCAATACTGCCAATTTATGGATCACTGATCGCAGCTGGCGCGCGGTATTAATTGAGGGCAATGAAAGCAGATACGAACAGCTTGCAAAAACGGCGGCTCAATTTAATGTTCTTGCCGTATGTGCGTGGGTTGGCATAGAAAAACAAAACTCCTTGGAAGCTGTTTTGGAAAAATTTAATATAACTGAACCTATCGATCTCCTTTCCATCGATGTTGATGGTAATGATTTCCATATATTTAATAGTTTGGAAAAAATACGCCCACGCGTTATAATCTGCGAATATAATCCTACCATTCCCATTCATTATGATGTGTTTGCGCCCTATTGCGGCAACAATAATTTTGGCTCATCGGTAGCGGCGCTTGCCAGAATCGCACAAACAAAAGGATATACATTGATTGCGTTAAGCGCCGTTAATGCATTCTTTGTTCGTGAAAATGAATTTGAAAAATTCAGTAATTTTGAGACTGATTTGCGAGCACTCAATGTTAATGATGGGTATATTACGTTGGTAACTACCTATGATGGTAAATATGCATTGATAAAAAATGAAAAAGAGATTTATTTTTATGGTGTTTCAACGCAGATGGATTTGCCATTGCATGGCAAGATTGCGCGTTGCGATCGGGGTCCAACTAATTTAGGCTTTGGCATAAGGCCGCAATATAAGGTGTAGAGCTAACTATTTGGATTTGGCGTAAAAAAAATATGACTCTTGAATCGTGTGCAGTCAATGTGTCTAAACGCATTAATTAACTGTGCAATCGAATCACTCTTTAAAAATATCTTGCGTGAATGGATGTTTTTTATTTTTGCTACCGAGGGTTTTGCCGGGCCCAAAAGAGTTATTTGATACTTGTTTTTTTCAATAATCCTCAAAAGAATTTCAGCTATTTGTAGGGACTCCTCATCGCACAACGTTTCATTGGTGTTTTTGAGTTCTATTTCCACCAGTCGAACAATGGGCGGATATTTTACCATCGCGCGAATGCCCAATTCGTAGTCAAAATAATCAAGATAGTTAATTTCATTAACATAGTTGAATATCGGATGGCGCATCATGGTTTGCACAATCACATGGCTGCCCGCATATTCTCTGCCCGCACGCCCCGCAACTTGAATTAATTGCTGTAAGCTAGTTTCGGCAGCATTATAAAAGGGAAAATGTAAATTAAGATCTGCCCATAAAATCCCCACCAAGGTAACTTTGGGGAAATGGAACCCTTTGGTAATTGTTTGCGTGCCAACCAAAATATCAAGAGTGCCGGTTTCAAAATCCTGCATAGTTTGTTGCCATACTTTTTTCTTGCTGCTCACGTCCATGTCTGCCCGGCCAACACGGGCTCCGGGAAAGATACTTTCAAGAATGGTTACCACTTGTTGTGTGCCAATTCCTTTTTTTAAAAGACCGCTTGATTTGCAAGTTGGACATCTTTGGGGCAATGATTGGCTGCGGCCACAATAATGGCAGGTGAGTTCATTGGTATTGTGCAGAGTAAGGCTCACGGAGCAGGCAGTACATTCAAAAATAAAACTGCACTCTTTGCATTGCACAAAAAAGCTATAGCCGCGTCGATTTAAAAAAATGATAATCTGTTCTTTTTTGGCCAAGCGATCTTTAATAGCCGCTTCAAGTTCTTTGGTTATCCAAAAATGGGAGCGCCGTTCTTTGGTGGGCAATAATACAATTTTAATTTCTGGAAATGCTCCGGCAAAGCGATTGCGCAGAGAAAAAAAGTGCCACTTTTTAGTTTTTGCCAGATGCAATGAGCTGATTGAAGGTGTTGCCGATCCGAGTATAATGGGAATTTTATTCAGATGCGCGCGCATGAGCGCCGCTTCTTTTGTGTTCACTTTGGGGTGTTTTTTTTCTTGATAACCAATCTCATGTTCCTCATCAACTATAATGCAGCCCAAATGCGCAATCGGCAATAAAATAGGAATATGCACGCCAACAATTAAAATCGGTTTTCCTTCCAGCAGCATCTGCCATAATTGGCGTTTGTCTTTGGGACGTGTTCCGGAATGAAACCCAAAAATAGGTATGTGCGGCAGTTGGATTTTAAGTAATTGTTCAAAGCGGAGCGCAAGGCTCACTTCCGGCAAGAGTAGAAGTGCAGTTTTTTTCTGCCCAAGAGTTGCGATAATGAGCTCTTTGTATACTTCTGTTTTACCTGAACCGGTAACACCGTGAAGCAGCGCGGGGCAAAAAATTTCTTGCCCAATAAACGGACCGAGCGTATCAACAATATGTTGTTGCTCGGGAGTGAGGTGCACAACTTTTGGGCTGGGGGCAATTTGATGCGTAGCTACAATTTCCGGCTCAGCTTCTTGACTCACAAAATTGCGAATTCTTTTAACAAAATGAAGCGGATCAACTTGGTAATAAGAGCCTAGTTGGTCAAGAAATTGCTGATAGTGGGCATCAGCCGGAAACGATTCACGAGAATGCATCTCTTTAATAGTGAATGCAGGGATGGTGGCAAGTTTTTCTGTTTGTGCAAAAACATATGCGGCAACAAACCGATCCTTAAGAGGAACTTTTACCACCGTGCCAATAAGGTTTTCCTGCAAGTGTTGAGGAACTTTGTAGGTTAAGGGTTGTGGGAATCCATTAAGAAGTTTCACATGAATATAATGCATTTGCCATCGCTGAATAAAAGGTATTAACTTAAAAATAGTATATCAAATAAAAAAATAAGATCGGTCATTATTTTTATCAGGAGTAATATGATGAAAAGATTAATCTATTTTTTGAACATACTCAGTTTTGCTGCCGGTGCAATGGAGCACAAAGATGCGGCACATGCGGCATATCTTGATGATTATAGGAAGGTAATAACTATTAAAAATACGATTATTGATTTGGCTGAATCGATAAAAAAAGAGAATGTGGCAAAAGCGGTGAGCATTGATTTGCGGCGCCCGGAATGTTGCAAGCCGGATGAAAGCCAAACCAGTCAGGGTTTTTTTCTTGAAATGCGTAATAACATACCCAAAGCAATTTTGTGGCAGTTGGGCCATTACGAATTTGTTTTTGCCAGTTCAGTTATTGGTCACGGCGATGAATTGTTGTTAGCAAAAATTATTGAAACATTTGGCGCGCGCGAATTTGGCTACAAAGAATTAAAGCCGCTTGGGGTTGAAAAAAGTTTATTACAAGCTACTATTTATAGATTAACAAAAATTGGTGGTCAAGCATTGCCTGAGGCGCAATTTAAAGACGCGAAGGATTATGTATCGCCATCAGGAGCAAAAGAAATTTACAAGAAACTTGCCACCGCATAGAGAGTGGCATGACGAGAAAAGCGCGCTATGCGTCCAAAGGTAAAAACAAATGAACTTTGATCCCAAAAAAACAGTATTTCTTATCGATGGTTCTTCATTCTTGTATCGCGCCTATTATGGCGTTCGCCCCTTGCATACGGCCAAAGGGATCCCGGTGCAGGCGGTCTATAGTTTCTGCCGCATGATAAAAAAATTAATTGACACATTTAAGCCGGAGCATATTGCCATTGTGTGGGATAGCAAGGGAAAAACAACGCGCCATGAAATGTATCAGGAGTATAAAGCAACCCGCCAAGCGCCGCCAAGCGATATATTTGAACAAAAAGCATATATTATTCAATTTGCCGATTTGATTGGATTAAAGCAAGTTGCAACGCAGGGCATCGAGGCCGATGACATTATGTATTCCATCGCGCAGGAGCAAAAAAAATTGGGACACACTGTTGTCTTGGTAACCTCTGATAAAGATATGGGTCAAACAATTGAAGATAATACGATAGTGCTTTTTGATCCTTGGAAAGATGAATTTATCAATCAAGAAAAATTTGAACAAAAGATGGGCTTTCCCGTGAGTAAATTGCCCTTCTATTTTGCCATTCTTGGTGATACTTCGGATAATATTCCCGGCGTTAAAGGAATTGGCGAAAAAGGTGCGCATGATTTGGTTACCCAATTTAAGTCTTTAGAAGATGTGTATGAGCAAATCGAAAAAGTTGCTAAGGAGCGCATGCGTGCTGCTTTAATGGCGCATAAAGACAATGCCTTTTTAAGCCAGAAACTTTTTCTTTTGCAAATGCATTCATCGGGCCTTTCATTTGATGATTTGCAATTCAACGCAAAAAATTGGGCAAGAGCGCGCCCCCTATTTGTTGAACTTGATTTTAAGACGCTCCTTAAAGATCTTGAAGTTACCAACAAGGTAGAAAAAGGGGTTCAGCTAGAAATTGCCCAAAAAATGATTGGCTATGAGTTCATCACTATTGTAAGCATTGATCAGCTTAACCATTTGTGCTCCTTAATCAAACACCGCAAGCTGGTTGCTATTGATACTGAGACAAATGGCTGGTATCCGTTGGTTAAAAATTCATGTGTTGGTATCTCATTTTGTGTTCAAGAGGGAACCGCTTACTATGTGCCATTCGGGCACAAAAATGTGCTGCAACTTTCACAAGATTACGTGGTTGACACACTCAAGCCACTTTTGGCCGACGCACAGATTCATAAAATTTTTCACAGCGCGAAATTTGATCAAGAGGCATTACATGGCATTGGCTTGGAAGTGAATGGTATTATTTTTGATACCCTTATTGCCGCTAATTTGGTCACCAAAGATTGGCAGCGTATTGGATTAAAATATCTTTCTGAGCATTATTTTAACGAGCCAATGCTAACATTTCAAGAAGTGGTAAAAGATAATAAACACAAAAACTTTTCCTACGTGCCGCTTGAATTGGCAACAAAATATGCGGCTGCTGATGCGCATCAAACCTTTCGTTTAAAGCCGCTTTTGGAAAAAGCTTTAAAAGAAGAAAAGCTGCTCGATTTATATTACGCCATTGAACATCCACTGAGTCAGGTGCTCTATCAAATGGAAGTTGAAGGAATATCCCTGGATACCGGTTTGCTTGCCGATCTTGGGAAAAAAGTTGATGCAGAATTAACTGATATCGTCAAAGAAATTGGTGATCTGGTTGGTCTGAGTATGGCTGAGTTAAATCTTAATTCACCGCGCCAGGTTGAACAACTGTTATTTGTAAAATTGCAATTGCCGCCACAAAAAAAGAGCGCAAAACGCACCGGCTATTCAACGGATCAAGAAGTTTTAGAATTCTTAAGCGCCTTGCATCCCGTTCCGCGGTTAATCATGAAATATCGGGAACTTTCAAAGTTAAAAACCACCTATATCGATGCGTTGCCCGAGTATGTGAATCCACATACCAAAAAAATTCACACAACCTTTAGCCAGACAATAGTGGCCACCGGAAGGCTTGCCAGTTCTGAGCCGAATTTGCAGAATATTCCCACAAATAATGGTTACGGCATAGAAATTCGTGCGGCATTTACCCCCAAGGAAGGGCATGTTTTTCTTTCGGCCGATTATTCGCAAATTGAGCTTCGGGTGCTTGCCTATTTATCCCAAGATAAAAATTTGATGGATGCATTCCTCAATAACCGTGATGTTCATACTGAAACTGCATCAGCATTATTTGATGTGCCCCTTGATCAAGTGACCTCTGCGCAACGCCAGATTGGTAAACGTATTAATTTTAGTGTTTTATATGGCATGACGCCCTACGGCCTTTCGCAAGATTTAAAAATTCCCTTTAAAGATGCAAAAATATACATAGAAAAATATTTTGCCCAATATCCGGGCGTTTCTGCGTGGATGGAACAGGTTATTATTGATACAAAGCATCATGGCTATGTAACAACCCATTGGGGTCGGCGCCGCTATGTGCCCGCTATTTATGAAAAGAATCGTGCGATGTATGAAGAAGCCTGTCGCGTTGCTATCAATACCGTGTCACAAGGCACGGCTGCCGAGATCATGAAAATTGGCATGTTGCATCTGGATGCTGCATTTAAAAAAGAACATTTGCGGAGTAAGATGGTTTTGCAAATTCATGACGAACTATTGATTGAGGTGCCGCATGATGAAATAGAAAAGGTGCCGAGATTAGTTACTACGGTTCTTGAAAATGTTGTCGATTGGAATGTGCCGTTGATTGTGAGTACTCGTGTTGGTAAAAACTGGAAAGAGACTACCAAATGAAAAATATTAGTGGTGATGTTACCCAAAAAGATTTGATTATTCGTATGCTCAGCGCTCTTTTGCCCGGCGTTAAAATATATTTATTTGGATTGAGTGAGCATTTTAAAACGAGTTAACTCCTGCGACAGTGTTTCGCGCAATGGTTTTAAACGAGAATCATCAAATCGCTCAGAAGCTTCGATGACTGATGTGAAATACCAAATCTGTTCAGCGGGGCCTGCTTTGAGCGCTTCTCTATCGGTTGATGCTTTAAAAGGATTAATGCCTGCTGCAATAGTATTATTCATTGTGCGGATATTGTTAATTTTATCAGCTAAACTTACTGCTACTGCTCTAAAATTACCGGTTTCTTTTAGATGAGCTATATAGGCTTCTTTGCGTTCTTTCCAGCTAAGTTTAGCGCCGGAGCTATCGGTTTTTTGCTCGGATACTTCTGCGACAATATTTGCAATATTTTTACCAATTGCTTCTTCTAGTTCTGTTTTGCTTAAATTTTGTTGTGCTTTATTTGCATCTTCAAGTGTATCATGCAAAAGTCCTGCAGCTACCGTTTCATCATCCCATCCTGTTCTTAGTAATATCATAGCAACACCGGCCAAATGTGTTATAACCGGAACTTTAGGATTTTCTTGGTTAGGCAACATAAATGGCGGTTGATGCGGACTCGATCCTTTCCGATATGTACCATCATGCCATTGAGCTGCTATTTCAAGCGCTTTTTCTATCTGAGGGCTCCAAACCCACGCTGATGCGGATGGCAATTTTACTTTTTCTTGGGTGTTATTGCTTTCCATTGCATGTACTCCCGAATAAGTGGTCAACGTTAAAAAAAGAAAGGTTTTCTTCATTTGTTACTCCTCAACTCATTTTAAAGATATTTTGTGCATCGGAGTTATTTTATAGCAAATGGTTATCAAATTATACTTTTTTTTCGTTGGTTGCGAACAGTAATTAATGCTATACAGGGTCTTAAACTATAAAAATTTAAAATGTGTAACCCGAATAATCTTACCATTTCATTCGTTTATACAAAGGATCATTCTCTGCAACTTCCGGATCGGTATCAAATCCTCGCACGCCAAAGCCCGGAACAAGGCCCGCTACGCAGGAATAATAGTAGACCGGATTTAATCCGTTTTTATCGCACAGAGTGGGATTGGCGCCAAAATCAAGAAGCAGTTTGATAATTCTTTTTCGTGCTTCGTTCAGTGGTGCATGCGGCCACTCTTTATCGGCTAAAATCGCATATGTTAAAGCCGTTTGGCCATCGCTATCAACGGCATTTGGATTAGCGCCGGATTTTAAGAGAGCCAAAACAATTTCTATTTTTCCACAAAATGCCGCGAGCATTAAGGCGGTGGTGCCACTATTTTTATTGGAGAGCAATTTGCCAAAAGAAAAAGCGTTATTTGAGTAGGTGGCAAGATTGGAGTTTGCGCGTGCAGCCAAGAGCATTTGTACTATCGGGGTACAGCCAAAATAAGAGGCAAACATCAAGGGGGTTGCGCCGTTTGCATCGCGAATGTCAGGATCATAATTATTATCAAGAATACGTTTAATTTTTTGAGATTCACCTTTTTTTGCTGCGTTCAATAACATTGAATCGGCAGCCGCTTTTACCAAAGGCGCTTTTTCCGGTTCAAGGCAGAATGAGCTGGGTAACGTAAAAAGAATTGTTAAAAGTAGAGCAACTTTTTTCATAGGTAGGGCCTCCGTTTATAGCCGCAAATTGTGATGTTGTTATGATAATTTGCTTATCCTAAAGCATACCCTTTTTTGGTGATTTGTAAACTTGATATTGACTTTTTTGCTGATCTATCCATACTAGAACCATAATAGTCTTGTCTAAAAAAAATAATTCACATAGTAACGAATAATAAGGATTGCGATGGCAACGAGTAAAACCGGTGGGTCGACGCAGAATAATCGCGATAGCCAAAGTAAACGGTTAGGGGTAAAGCTTTTTGATGGTCAGGTGGTTAATGGCGGTGAAGTTATCGTCAGACAACGTGGCACCAAGTTTCATCCCGGTAAATATGTTGGCATAGGAAAAGATGATACGCTCTTTGCCAAGACGCAAGGAACGCTTAAATTTCACTTTGGGCCCAAGGGTCGCAAATACGTTTCAATATTGCCACTTGCCTAGTTCATTGAATTCTTTAGTGCTCAATCAATCAGATGTGCCCTCTTTTGTGGCGAGCCTAAAATAAGTGAAAAAATCATAAAAACCCCACGATAAAATATGCATTATAATAAGTAGTTCGGAGAGCGTGATGATTAATTTTTTAAAATATCGTTTAGTCTGTGGAACTTTTAGCTTTCTCTTTTTGCTCGCATCGTTAGGCGTTTATGTGTATAAATGGCAGACACGTGGCGAAACGTTTAAGTATAGTATCGATTTTACCGGTGGCACCCAGGTTATGCTTAAGTTTGCCAAACCGGTAAGCATATGCCACATAAAAGATATTTTAGAAAAAAATGGATGGAACAATCCAATCGCCCGTGAGTTTTCCGCCCCTGAAGAAGTGTTGGTTCGCGTGAGTGAATATTCCAATGATTCAAAGGGTTTGGCCGAGCGTATGAGGCAAGCCGTTCAGACCGAAATGCCGGATAATCAGGTTCAAATATTGCAAAGTGAAGCGGTGGGCCCCGGAGTAGGAAAGAGTCTGCGATGGAATTTCTTTCTGGCCGTGCTTATTGCCCTCATTGCGATATTAATTTATATCGCTGTACGTTTTTGGTCATTTGCTTTTGCCGCGGGAGCCATTGTTGCTCTTATTCATGATCCCTTGGCTATCTTGGGCATTTTCCTCATGTTTGATCTTGAAATATCAGTTAACGTTATTGGGGTGATTTTGGCCGTAATGGGTTACTCAATTAACGATACTATTGTAATTTTTAGTAGAATTCGTGATAATTTGCATAAAATGAAAGATGCAACGTTGCACGAAATCGTAAATTTAAGTCTTAATAAAACCCTGCGCCGTAGTGTTTTATTGAGTTTTGCGACAGCTTTAACAGTTCTTTCTATGCTGTTTTTTGGTGGAGAAGCATTAAGAGATTTTTCTTTGGCATTGCTGATCGGAATAGTTTTTGGTACCTATTCCTCCATTTATATTGCAAGCCCCGTTATGATGCTGCTCTATAAAGAGAAAGATGGCAAAAAAAGCTTTTAAAAAAGGGCTTTTTTAATACAATGCGCTATTTAGTTGAAAATAGAATGTTCGTCATGATAAAATAATTCTAGTAGAAAACTTTTTTATAGACAACCTCTCTATTTCGAATCGAATTTATAGTCACTTTTTGAGTGAAATTCAATAATATAAAAATTATTTTCGGAGATATTATGACTTTTTGTGCCTTCATTTTTGCGTTGAGGAGATTTTGATGAATGATCAAGATCCAAAATTAAAACCGGTAGTCAGCGATGATCAAAACAACCTCAAACAAGAACCGATGGCTGAGGTAGATATGCCAATGCCTACGAGTGCGAGTTCTCATTCTGAATCACCTCAATCAACTGAAGAACAAAAGAGCGCGCAACCCCGTCCCTATGTCCGTGAACGCAGACCCTATGTGAGAACCCAATATCGTCAGCGCGAATCTGATGCCGGTCAATCATCTGAACAGCGGCAATCACCATCCGATTATCGTGAAAAAGATCAAAGAGATCAGGGGCAAGCGCCAAGCCAGTCACAGTATCGTGAACAAAAGCAGCGCACCATAATTCCGCTTGAAGAGATGACTATCGGCGAATTGAATATGTATGCGCGCAGATTTGGCATTGTCGGCGCAAGTCTTATGTCAAAAACCAATCTTATTGAGCGTATAAAATATCTTGAGGCTCATCCTGATTTAGAAATCGAAGTGGAGGGCGTTCTTGAGAAGTTGCCCGATGGCTTTGGGTTTTTACGATCGGCACACTATGATTATGTTTCCGGGCCCGATGATATTTATGTTTCTCCGTCTCAAATTAGACGTTTTAATTTAAGAACAGGCGACACCATATCCGGTGTAATACGTAAGCCCAAAGAAGGTGAAAAATATTTTGCACTTCTCAAGGTTTCTAAAGTAAATTTTGAGGATCCTGCTTTGGCCGGGGATCGCCCAAATTTTGATAGGCTCTCACCGTTACATCCCAATAAAAAATTTAATCTTGAATATGATCCAACCTGCATTTCTACTCGCATCATGGATCTTTTTACCCCCGTGGGCAAAGGGCAGCGCGCACTCATTGTTGCACCGCCAAAAGTGGGTAAAACAATGTTGCTTAAGGAGATCGCCCAAGCTGTAATCGCCAATCATCCTGAAGCAATTCTTATTATTTTACTCGTTGATGAGCGGCCCGAAGAGGTTGCCGATATGCGGCGCACGGTGCGTGGATCATCGGCGCAAGTAATCAGCTCAACCTTCGACGAATCTGCCGATCGCCATATTCAAGTAGCAGAAATTGTTATGGAAAAAGCAAAACGATTAGTTGAGGCGGGTAAAGATGTTTTTATCATTCTGGATTCAATAACTCGTTTGGCGCGTGCCTATAATACCATGGCGCCTGCTTCGGGGAAAATATTAACCGGTGGTATTGATGCAAATGCGCTTACTCGCCCAAAACGTTTCTTTGGCGCGGCGCGCAATATGGAAGAAGGCGGATCGCTCACCATTATAGCTTCAGCGCTTGTTGAAACCGGCTCACGTATGGATGAGGTTATTTATGAAGAGTTTAAAGGTACGGGTAATTTGGAAATGCATATGACGCGCAAACTCTCCAATCGCCGTATTTATCCATCATTTGATCTATTGATGTCCGGAACTCGTCGCGAAGATCTTCTCTTGGCAGAAGATGACTTGAACAAGGTATGGGTATTGCAGAAAGTCTTGGCAACGATGAATACGATTGAAGGCATGGAATTCTTGATTGATAAGATGAAAAAATCGAAATCCAATCGCGAATTTTTAGAAGCTATTAATAAGAAAACGGTACCCGCTGGCGGCAGCGGCACCAATGGATCTTCATCAGGAATGTAAAAAATTATTGAGATTTTCTTACTTCTTCTTGTGCTTGTTTATTGAGTGATCGTTTTTTCAGTTCAATTTTAATGAATTCTTTATGTTGACGGTTTAGTATCCGGTCTTGTGTGTAACTGATTTACCTGGTCATCTATTTTACGAATCCAAGGCTGAAAGGCGGATTAGCTCATCGTAAAATATCAAGATCCCAATCGGAAAACTTGCCCTGTTGTGCCTTATAATTGCCCACAAAGGCGATCATTGCGCCATTGTCGGTGCAATATTTGGGCGAGGGGGTAAAGAATGCAATCTTCTTTTTATCGCAGAGTTCTTGTAATTGCTGTTTAATAAATTGATTGCAGGCAACGCCGCCGGCAAAGGTAACCGCTTTTACTTGTGGGTAGTGTTGAAGCGCTTTTTCTATTTTAGCAATGAAAATATCGGTGATGCAGACCAGAAGTGAGCTGGCAACTTGTTGTTTAAATTGTTCATCTTGCTCCTTTAAAAATTTTTTAGTGGCCAAATCATATGCATTGCGCTTAACCAGATCATAGAGCACTGCCGTTTTTAGGCCCGAAAAACTAAAGTTGAGGCCCTGGCTCATGGCGCGGGGATAATGAAAAAAATCTACATAATTCACCTGCGCTGCAAGTTTTTCTATAATTGGCCCGCCCGGATATTCGTAGTGCATTAAACGAGCAATTTTATCAAATGCCTCGCCTGCTGCATCGTCAACCGTTTCTCCCAGCATGGTATACGTGCCAAGCCCTTCAATCAGATACATTGCGGTGTGTCCGCCCGATGCGGTGATGCTGATGTGAGGAAATGGCACGGTATGTTCAATTAATGGGGAGAACGCATGCCCTTCAAGATGATTTACGCCAATTAACTTTTTATCCGATGACCAGGCAAGTGCTTTTGCAAAGCAAACGCCGGCAAGCAGGGAACCGGGAAGGCCGGGCTTATGGGTAACGGCTATGCAATCAATATCATCAAATGTCACCTGTGCCGTGCTCAATGCCTCTTTGATGATAGGATCAATTTTTTCTAATTGTTTGCGGGAAGCAATTTCGGGTAGCACGCCACCACGCTTGGCATGTGAGGCAATTTGCGTGTAAAGCACATTGGAAAGTATCCCTTTGTGCTCATGGTATACTGCGGCAGCAGTTTCATCGCATGATGTTTCTAATCCAAGGGTCAAACGTGCCATGGTGCATCCTAGGTGGTCAGCGCAAGAATAGTTTTTGGGCTTGCGGTATACGCAATTTCTTGCGTGATATTATCATGGATCGTATCAAGGTTGAGCGCGCTCAGCAGATACTGATTGGAAAGATTGTGGAGCTTTTCTTCAGAGCCAAGCAGCGCCACAATATCGGGCCTTATAATAATTTTAGGAAATTCAATAAGGTTGCCGCCTTCTAAACCTTTAATAAAATCTGGATTATACCAGACAATAACCGTGTCATCAGGAATGCGATTGCCTGCCAGCGATAAGGAAAGCTCTTTCACATTCCAGGTGTAATCAAATTGTGGCTGATTTAATGATTTTTTTCGCTTTTTATTTTCCACGCTGACCAGTTCAAGTGCATAAAATTTATAGTTGGCACTTTTTTTAAGCTTGAGGCAGGAGATGGTGTTATCCGGGGAGCCAAATTCCAGATCATGGGATATCAGCAAATAGAAGAAGTTGCGGCGCATTTCGGGAAAACTGAAGGTAACGCTGTTGCCGCTCACCTCGCCCGATATTTTTCTTCCTGCGTAAAATGCGCGAATGGTGGGAACCGTTTCAAGGGTGCCGGGAAATATAACGCGTTCAACAAAAAGAGTTTTTGGGTAGGCATAGGGGTATAACGGGCCACTGAATGCAAGTACGCTTAACAGTCCGATTTTGTATGTTTTTGTATTATTCATCTATGCAATCCTATATCCTAGCGTATTAAACTAACTTTAGGATATACTATACCAAAAGCAAATTTTTTCACATTAAAATAAATTTCTTAATTCTGGCGTTGTAAAATGATAAAGAAAATGATCCATATTGGTAAGCAGTTGGTTTTGGGTGAGCGGACCCCCAAAAAGCTTGCGCTCGCTTCATCCTTTGGGATTTTTATTGCTTTTTCTCCCCTTTTGGGAATTCATTGGCTCTTGACCATTATTCTTGCCTGGGTCTTTAGCCTCAACGTTGGCGTAATGTATGTGGCTGCGCATGTGGTTAACAACCCTTTTACGATGGTGCCCATCTATTTGGCAGACTATGCCGTAGGAACTTTTATTGCGCGCCTGGTGGGTATTGATCTGTTTGCCTATAATCCTTCATGGATGAACTGGCTCAACCTAAGGCTGTGGGCCCTTGGAATACCCAATCTTTCTTTGTGGGCGTTTCTTATTGGCGGTCATATTCTTGGATTGGCCGTCGCGCTTATTGCCTATCCATTGTTATGCCATTTTTTCCATCGCATCATTCGACAATAAAATTGGTACAAATATGAAAGTTGTTGCACAAAATAAAAAAGCATTTTTTGATTATGAAATTCTTGAACGGTTAGAAGCAGGCATTGTGTTAACGGGTGACGAAGTTAAATCATTGCGAGCCGGCAAAGTATCCCTTATTGGCTCATTTGCAACGGTTCACGATGGTCAGTTATTTCTCTTAAATTGCAATATAACTCCCTACACCCAAGCGTTCCAAGCCAAAAAAGAGGATGCCACACGGAGCCGTAAGCTGCTTTTGAATCGTAAAGAGATCAACCGCCTTATTGGTGATATTTCCCGCAAAGGGGTTACCATTGTTGCCCTCAAAATCTATTTTAATGATCGCAATTTTGCAAAAGTTGAATTGGGTATTGCCAAGCACAAAAAAGCAGCAAACAAAAAAGAGACCATCAAAGAACGGGATATTAAAAGAGAGACTTCTCGCGAGCTGCGTGGGCGCTACAAATTCTAAGTTTTTGTAGTGAGCATCCCTTTTTTAAAAAAAGTTGACTTATACTCATTATTTACTTACTGTTTTACTACTATCTTTTCTTTGAAATTACTGGGGGCGTATTTGGTTTCGACGTGTTATTGAGAGCTTTGAGAGCATGCCGAGCGTTGGCTAAGTGCTCGTTAAACAATTGGTCAAAATAAGAAATGCAGAAGATGCAAAAGTGGAAGCGAACTATAGTTCAATTCCAACATCACTTTTTAGCTTTAATGATTTCGCTCAAAGCGGAGCTGTTTTTGCTTAACTAGCTGATGCCTTATTAGCCGGACGTGTCTGTCAGTTTGGCTAATACGTATTATACAAGATGGAACTACCATGCAAGATTGTATAGTTTTGTGGCATGAATAGTATACTAAGCTGTCTTATTGGTTGCGCTGTGTCTTTGAAGCTGATCAATTCGTAGATGCTCAGACTAAGCATGTAGCGCTTGAAGTTTGATATTATGCGGACATGGGTTCGACTCCCATCGCCTCCACCAACCTTCGCTCTTTCGAGCTACGGTTGGCACGGCCAGTTCTTTTAAGGATTAATATTAAATAAAGTTTAATCGCGAAAGCGAAGGTTGCCCTTCGAAGCTCCGCAGGAGCGAAGTAGGGCTGATTGCCTTGTAGATTAAGTTTTCTTCGCTTCTCAGATTTTACTCGACTAGGTTCAAAAAAAGAATTTTATAACTTAGCCCCGAATAAATATCCCAATTCTTGCATGAGAGATATATCTATATGAGTATGATAAAAACAATCACTTATAAGACTAACTCGGGGAAAGAGCCTTTAACTGAATGGTTAGAGGATCTAGATTTTACAGATCGCAGTATGCAAGAATTGCCCGGCTGAGGCTTGGTAATTTTCAAAGTTGCAAACCAGTTACGGGAAGCAAATCTGGAATTTGTGAGATCGTTATAGACCATGGGCCTGGCTATCGGATTTATTATGGAAAAAAATCATTAATGATTGTAATACTACTAAATGGGGGAACTAAACGAACCCAGCGCAGAGACATAGAAAAAGCAGAACAATATTGGGTAGCGTATCAAAAGGAATAATATGGCACAAAAAAAACAACACAGAGATTTTAAAGAATATTTATTCGAAAAGCTTCAAGATCCAAAGGAAGCACTTGCTTATTTGAATGCGGCTCTTAAGGATGAAGATGATCGCGTTTTTTTACTTGCTTTAAAAGATGTTCTTGATGCTCGAGGGGGAGATATCTCTGATCTAGCAGATATGACTAAACTCGATCGAGTAAATCTTTATAGAATTCTTTCTTTAAAAGGCAATCCGCGATGGTCAAGCATCAAAGCAATTATACATGCCTTAAATTTAAATCTTTCAGTTAATCCGGCGCACAATTAATCTTCATAGGATTATATGAAAAAAAGCAAACATATCGGATCAAGCTTCGAAAGTTTTCTTGAGGAAGCAGGAATTTTAGAAGAAGTTAATGCTGCCGCTGTAAAAACTGTTATAGCGCGCAACTTAAAAGAACACATGAAGAAAAAACACCTTACTCAAGATGAGATGGCAAAACAATTAGGGACAAGCAGATCAGGATTAAAAAGGCTCATGGATCCAAAAAATTACTCAGTAACACTGCTTACTTTAAATAAAGCTGCTGCGGTGATTGGCAAAAAGATTGATATGAGCTTGAGTTCGATTTCAAAATCAAAATAATCCGGTAAAACTATCTCTATCCAAGCAATTGTGGCAATTCTCTTAGTGCTTGTTCAAACGGAATGGCTTGAATGTCGCCATGATATTCTTTATTTTTACCGCCAAATACAAAGTGTAATTTTGCTTCGGGGTAATCTTCGTGAAAGTCTCTGAGCCCTTTGAGCGCTTTATTTTGTACGGTGCTTGAACGCTTGATTTCAAAAGCATGGAGGCCACGCGGGCCATATAAGATAAAATCAACTTCTGTGCCGCTTGCGGTGCGCCAAAAATAAATAGTGTATCCAAGTTCATAATAATCATTAATTGCGCAAAGAGACTGCAAAAACAATGTTTCAAGGGCGGCACCATCTGATTCTTCAGGCGAGTCCAGGGGTCCTACCGGGCGTATTGTTTTATAAATGCCGGCATCAAAGAAATAAAATTTTTGATGTGCCACCATTTTACGTTTAGCTCGTTGTGTGAATGGGCTTATTCTGATGGAAAGCAGCAGATCGTCAAGGATTTCAAAATTATTTGCAACACTTATACGATTAACGCCCAACTCGCGGCCAATTTCTGAATAGTTAACTAAATTACCCTGAGAAAAGCTCGCTATTTCTAAAAATCGCGTAAAAGTTCCCACATTGCGCGAAAGACCTTCTTGCAAAACTTCTTCACGCAAATAGGTTTGCACATAACTTTCTAAATATTTTTTGGGATCTTCATGGGTGACGGCGGTTGGTAACATGCCAAATTGCAGTGCATGTGCCAAATTAAAGTTGGCGCCAATTTCTTGAACCGTGAGCGGATGCATCGTATATCGCAATGCCCGCCCGGCAAGGAGGTTCACTCCTTTTCGTTTGAGACTGCGGGCGCTCGAGCCGGTGAGTAAAAATCGGAGCTTTTTGCTTTCAATTAAGCGATGAACTTCATTAAGTAGTTCGGGTACTCGTTGCACTTCATCAAGGACAATCCAGCCATCAAACCCTTTTCGAATAAGTGTTTCTAATCTATCGGGGGCGGCTGAAAGCGAACTATACAATGAAAAATCCAGAAGATCCAGATAAAGGGCATCTGGCATATGGGCCTTGATCCAAGATGTTTTTCCTGTTCCGCGGGGGCCAAATAAGAAAATACTGCTGCTGCCATTAAGGGGCAATTTTAAAAGTCTGTTAAACATATTATCACTTTTTGCTAAAATTTGATGATCTTATTATCATATTACGTGAATTTTTGTAAAAACAGCAATCACAAATTTAAAAAATGCGCAATAACATTGATTTAATAAATCTTTTGCACAAAAAAGGGTCCTTCTTGGTTGCAATTTTGACAAACGGGAAATATTGCTGTTATAGTATAATTTAATAACGATTCTTTGAAATTTTGGGGGCGTATTTGGTTTCGACGAGCTGTTGAATGCCAAAAGAGCATGCCGAGCGTTGACTAAGTGCTCGTTAAACAATTGGTCAAAACAAGAAGTGCAACTCCTGAAGTTGCCGCTTTAGCGTAAGCAAAAAGCGCTTGTTAGCATAACGTGTCTATCAGTTACGTTAACTCGTATCAACAAGATAGAACACTCAAGTGAGGCTTTGCATAGTGAGTAGCTTGAGAGGTATCACGCACGGCGCCTCTTTTATTAAACCCTGTCTCTGGGATGATAAAAGAGTATAAAAAGAGGCTAAGCATGTAGTTGCTTGTGGTTGGATACAGAACGGACATGGGTTCAACTCCCATCGCCTCCATACTTCGCTCCTACGGAGCTTCGTATGGCAGGCCATCTTTTCAAATGATTGATTTAAATAGCAAATTGAAAAGCGAAGTATGCCCTTCGAAGCTCGTTTCACGAGCGAAGTAGGGCCTGATTGCATTGTAAATTAACACTTTAATATACGCGTCTTCTTTTCTTTTGTTTTTTTGGTATCTCTTTGGTAGTATGTTCACTTTTGGGGCAGCTGCAAAAAAAACACTCATTTCTTTTTTGAAAATCCGTGTAACAAGCACCTTTTTTGCAATAGCATCGATTTATATCTTCTTGCGTGTACGGGCAATGCACAACATTGGGATCAACATGGCACTTATCCGATTTTTTGCAAATGGCATGCATTAAAGAGGTAGAAATTGTTGCAAGTGCCAGTAACGTGATAATTTTTTTCATACCCGTTCTTTCTTTTGAAAAATGATTGAATACTATCCCCTTGAGTATTATTAATTTTATCAATAAATTTCAACGATGTTTCTTTGCTATCAATTATTCTACTGTGCAAAAAATCATCAATAGAGCCGTTGTTCGCTTCATATTTCATTAAATTTTTAAACTCTTTGCAAAAACATCTTCTATTGGCGTAAAGTTATGGTGAATGTACGCGGGAGCAGACATGCGATGGAAGACTCTGAAGGGGAGTGGGGTGAACTTAAAAATGGACATTTTCTCCCGCGTCCACTGTCTTTATATTGATGTTCTTCAATAAATTTCATACGATTATGCAGTTCAATTAAGTAACGGTTAGTGATCTTTTTAAGATATATTTTGTATTTGAGGTCATGGCCAGGAAAGTAATAGAAAGTATAAAACTGAGTATGAAAAAGCCTTATCAGCTGTGCCAAGAAGAAATAATTGAAAAATATTCCAGCAATATTCACAGTGGTTTGACCGCTCAAGAGATTGCTGCGCGCAAAAAAAAATTTGGCAACAATATGCTGCCTCAAAAAAAGCGCCAGAGTTGGATTTGGATTTTTTTCTCCCAATTTGCAAGTCCATTAATTTATTTGTTGCTCATTGCGGCACTCCTTATTTTTTTTCTGGGCGATGATCCGCGCGATGCCTATATTATTGCCGGCATTTTATTATTTAATAGTTTTATCGGCACCATTCAAGAAGGCAGAACCCAAAATATTTTAGTGAACCTTAAACATTTTTTTGAACAAGAATGCGTAGTAATAAGAACGGGCAAGAGAATGCTGATTTGCGCAAAAGATCTTGTGCCGGGCGATATTATACTTTTGCAAGAAGGGCAACAGGTGCCCGCCGATGTGCGCATTGTAGAGGCATATGAAGTGCGTGTTGATGAATCATCATTAACCGGCGAATCCCAACCGGTTGTTAAGAATGCCAACCAAATAATAGAAAAACTCCCACTTGCGGATCGCCATAATATGGCGTATGCGGGTACATGGATAGTGAGTGGATGGGCAAAGGCGCTCGTTGTTGCAATCGGTAGTGGAACGGAGCGCGGCAAAATTCAGCACTCATTGCATGAAATTGAAACTGAGGTTCCCTTGGCGCACGAGATGCGCAAGATTGCCTGGTGGATCATTATTTTTATTTTCTGCGTTTGCGTATTTTTATTTGCTCTTGGATTGTGGATCGGGCAGTCCCCCAAAGAGCTTATTGTGATGCTCACGGCATTATTTATTTGTGTAATCCCGGAAGGATTACCGGTGGTTTTAACATTGGTGCTGGTTACCGGTGTTTATCGCATGGCAAAAAAGCAGGTACTTATAAAAAACATGCGAGCGGTTGAAGGGCTGGGCCATGCGCAGGCTCTTGTTATTGATAAAACCGGTACGCTTACTCGTAATGAAATGATTGTGAGCAGCGTGTATGGTGAGGGCAAAATCTATCATGTAACCGGCAAGGGCTACTATGCTGAGGGTCACCTTTTGCTTGATAATCAGCCGGTTGCTCTGACGCCCGATAGGGATGTTTGGCATCTTGCGATTGCCGCAAGTCTTTTAAACACGGCAACCATCAGCCTTGTTTCGCAACGGGGCATCTTTGAGATTAAGGGTGATCCAACCGAAGCGGCGCTTTTTGTGTTTGCGCAAAAATTAGGAGCAGTTCCTGAAAAATTGGCACAGGACTATACAAAAATCTACGAGATTCCTTTTAGTTCCTCGCACGGATATCATGCTGCCTTTTATAATTTTAAGGGCAGAGGAATAGCTTTTGTTACCGGTTCGCCCGAAATTATTGCAAAACGTGCACACATTGATGAAGCAACCGGTGGCGCATTGCGCAGTTTTTTGGCACAAGGGTTGCGTGTTATTTGTTGTGCCACCAAAGAGTTTGAACTTAAAAAAATGGATCAAGAAACCGTATTTGATTTTAATCACGAAGTAACAAGCGGATTGCGATTTTTGGGGTTGTTCGGCATTGAAGATTCATTGCGCTCGGACGCGATCCATACAATAAAAAAAGCCAGAAACGCGGGATTTCATGTTATTATGGCAACCGGCGATCACCAATGGACCGCTCTTTCTACCGCAAAGTATGCGGGTATTTATGCTGAAGGAGATGACGCGATTGATGGCACGGAGCTTGATACGCTCTCTGATGACCAATTAAAAGAAGTGATTATGCACACTACGGTTTTTTCTCGTGTTGACCCAAAGCAAAAATTACGCATTATCAAAGCGCTCCACGCACACGATTTGGTTGTTGCCATGACCGGTGATGGGGTGAACGATGCGCCCTCGCTGGTTGCGGCCGATATTGGCATAGCAATGGGAAAAGTAGGTACGCAGGTGGCAAAAGAGGCGGCCGATATTATTTTATTGGATGATTCTGTTTCTAATATCTTGAGCGGTATCCAAGAAGGCCGGCATATATTGTATACTTTGCGCCGGGTTATCCTATATTTCTTTTCAACCAATCTTGCTGAAATTCTTATTATTATTGGCGCATTTTTTGTTGCGCTAATCTATCCGGCTTGGCATTTGATTTTTCCGCTCACGGCTGCGCAGATTTTGTGGCTCAATTTGATCAGTGATGGGTTTTTGGATAGCGCGCTTGCCATGGAACAGCAAGAAAAGGGGCTTATATCTGAGCAGAGTTGGCTCAAAAGAAAAAAAATAAGCCTCATTGATGGATTCATGGTTGGCAAAATGTTCTTTGCAGCGGTTCCTATGGCCATCGGTTCTTTGGGCGTGTTTATTTTGTATAGTAGTATTGATCTGGTTTTGGCGCGGGCAATGACATTAACCACCCTGGTATTATTCCAATGGTTCAATGCCTGGAACTGTAGATCGGAGACTAAATCTGTTTTTAGTATGGGGTTCAGGGGCAATTACTGGCTCATTCTTGCTACCTGCGTGATATTTACCTTGCAGATTCTGGTGCTCTATGTTCCTTTTTTCCAGAAGATCTTCATGACCACGGGGCTCAATATCTATCAATGGCTCTTTTGCGCCCTGGTGGCCTGTACCGTTTTATGGACCGAAGAGGTCAGAAAATCGATTGTTCGCTCAGGGGCCGATTGACTATTTTATAGCTTGGGGTAGAGTGAAAGTAAGCATGAAATCATCTTAAAAACCATTTTTTTTCAAGAGGCACCTATGAAATTAAAAAATATGTTACTGTCATTAACGTTATTGTGCAGCACGGCAGCATTACGCGGAGATTTTAATTTGGAAGATAAGATACGTACTGTTAACCTTCAAAGCTTGGTAATGGAATCTGAAGGTGGCAAAGAAGCGGTTGGTGAATTGCAAAAAATGTCTGCATCTTTAGAAGCAGAAGCTAAGCAAATTATGGCAGAATTAAAACATATTGAAGATGAGCAACAAAGAATTCGCGGCGACATTGTGAAACAAAAAGCAGTGGCGAGCCCGCAAGCGCAAGCAGATTCAGAAAAGAAAATTAGAGATCTGGAATATAAAAAAGGTGAATTGAACGCTAAGTTGCAACGAATTGTGCAAGATGGTCGCAACGATTTGCAAATGGAAGAAATGCGTCTTATGCAACCTCTCTATGCTGATCTTGTGCAAGTGGTTTCTGATTGGGCAAAAGAGAAAAATCTGTATATTGTTCTTGATGAAAGCAGCGGCAGAGTTATTTATAAAAAAGTAGGCCTTGATGCAACTGCTGACGTTATGAAGCTCGCTAATAAAAAGCATGAACAAAAAACAACATTGGCCAAAAGCAAAGCCGTAGCGGCCCCTAAACCGGCAACTAAAGCTGCATAATGAATTTAGATATTAAAGCAATTATAGGGCTGGGGAATCCCGGCCCTCGTTATTATTACACACGCCACAATATTGGCTTTCGGGTTTTGGATGCCCTTGCCGATAGCCACCATCTTTCATGGCAGACCAAAAATAATATGGAAGTGGCAATGCTGCCTTTAAATGGAAAGCAGATACTACTTATAAAGCCCCAAACTTTCATGAATGATTCGGGCAAAGTTATTCCCGCATTGCTCAAACAGGGAATTAAGCCAGAAAACATTCTCGTGGTGCACGATGAGTTGGAGCAGCCGTTTGGCGCGGTTAAAATGCGCTTTGGCGGTAGCGCTCGCGGACATAATGGTCTGAAATCTATTATTGTTGCATGCGGGGACCAATTTGCACGCATACGATTTGGCATCAGCCGTCCTTTGGTAAAAGAAGATGTTCCAGCTTATGTGCTTGAAAAATTTACTGAAATTCCGGTTGAGATAGATGCAAAAATTGCAGAAGCTGTACAAATGATTGAGCAGATTATTTAACGCGTGAATTTTTCTTTTAAAGCATGATGCACTTGTGAATATTTCTCTGCTTTTTCATACGCTTGCCACAACAAGAGCCGAGCACGACCAAAATGTTCTTGATAATTGCCATGATGCGCGCGTATTTTATCGCATTCAAGAATGATTCTGTCTAAATGATGTTTAATGCTATGTAAATGCTCTTGTGCATCGGCCGCAAAAGTAGAATGTTTGGCACAACAAGTGCTATGCGGTGATTCTATTTTTTTACCGGCACATTTTTCCATTAATGTATGAATGTCTTTGGTGTGCATTTCTATTTGTCTGCGTATGGGCCACGTGCATTCTTGAATTTTGAGCGCTTCATTTAGGATTGGCTCAGGATTTTCCATTCCCGATAACGGTACGAAAAAAAGAGCAGAAATAAGAAAAATGGGTTGCTTAATAATTACCATTCATTCATCACCGGATGAACGTTGGGTTGAATATTGGCATGTTTGTAATGTCCAAAAAAATACTCTAAGAATGCAAGACAATTTCTTGAAGAATCAGTTTTGTGCAAATAGCTTGTGGTATTTTTGCGTGCTTCAAGTTCTTCCCTCCGACGAACTCGGCTTAGTTGCTTTAATTCATAGGCGGTTGTCATCATACCAGCTGTTGTTAAGACCGTGCTTGTTGCCATGATGAGCATTAAGCAGATATTTTTTCTAACCATTCTTTTAAATCCCCTTGTAATGTTTGTGGCAGTTGATTGGTCCCACCTTGCAAAAAGGTACTCGATCCGCCACCGCGGATGCCATACTTTTCTTGTAAGTGATGGGCAAGTTTTTTGATATCAATGTTTTTAATTGTTGCGCTCAGCTGCGCGACAAAAATAGTTTTATTTTCGCTCGAGCTGGTTAAGAAATAGAATCCTGATTTTTTGTGGCTCAATTGTTGGGCAATCTCTTTTAATTCTTCATTGGTTGCATCGGTTACTGATTGATACACAAAATATGTTCCATTAATTATTTGAGCCTGCTCGAGCCATGCCGGTATTTGGAGCGCGTAGAGTTGCTTTTTGAGTTGTTTGAGATGCGATTGTGCGTTTTTAAAATTCTCTTTTTCTTTTACCACTGCATCTAAAACCTGTTCTTTTTGAACTTTAAAATCCTGGCTTAAGCTTTTTACAATGGCAAATGTTTCTTGAAAGAGTTCAAGCGCACGCGGCCCGGTGATTGCGGTAATGCGGCGATGTCCGGCCGAAAGAGCACTCATGTCAGTAATTTTAAAGACGCCAATATCCCCCGTTGCGCTCACGTGAGTGCCGCCGCACAATTCTTGGGAGAAACCGGGAACATCCACCAAGCGAACTTTTTCAGGATTATATTTATCGCCAAAGAAAGCTAACGCGCCACGTTTTACTGCTTCGGGCAGCGGCATAAATTCTACCTTAAGCGGAATATTTTGCCTGATTTTCTCATTTACTAAATCTTCTACTTTTTGCAGATCTGCCGCGCTCAAATTTTCATGATAGGTAAAATCAAAACGCAAATAATCAGGGTGTACCAACGAACCGGATTGTTTGATCTGTTTACCAAATAAGGTAATCAATGCTGCTTGCAGCAAGTGGGTTGCGGTATGATTTTTCATTGCATTGGTTCGCCATACCGGATCAACCGAGCACGTAATTGTTTGGCCCATTTTTAAGGCGACGGGCGTTTTAATTTGTGCGCCGATCGCATTATTAATATAGCGCACTTGCAGGAGAGGAGTTTCTGATCCTTGAATAGTGATTGTTCCCTGATCGGGCACTTGCCCGCCCCCAACGATAAAATACGGCGATTTTTGCGTGATCACCCAACAGAGCGAGCCGGCCGGCACATTCTCAACGATCTTATCTTCATACATTAAATGAGTGATCGGTGAACTCGTTTGCAGTTCCTGATAACCGGTAAATTCGGTGGTTACTGAATCGGGCAGAAGATAATTGAGTTCATCAACGGTTGTTTTTTTACCTGATTGTTCTTGTTGTTTTGCCATTTCTATTTCAAAGCCTGCATCATCAACGGTAAAGCTCTTTTCTTGCGCCATCACGCGAATAAGTTCAATAGGGAAACCATAGGTGTCATATAATTTAAATGCTTGTGATCCGGTGACAATTTTTTCCGTGGGATGCTCTTGGAAATATTTTTCTAAGATAGCTTGGCCACGTGTTAAGTTTGCCGAAAATTTACTAATTTCACTGTCCAAAATTTTATAAATGAGCGTTGCGTTTGATGTTAATTCCGGATAAATATCTCCCAATTGCTCGATGACTACGCGTGAAAGTTCGGGGAAAATATTTTCGGCGGTTAATTTTTGAGTAAACAGCGCCGCGCGCCGGATTATTTTACGCAACACATAGCCGCGCCCTTCATTTGAGGGAGCGCCACCATCTGCAATAATCATGGTTGATGAACGAATATGATCGGCAAGAACATGAAAGGCCGCTTTTTTTTGCTCATTTTGTTCTGCGTATTTTTTACCCGTAAGTTTTTCTATGCGCTCAATGATTGGTGTAAAAAGATCGGTTTGATAGACTGAATCTTTATTTTGGACAACAACACACAAGCGTTCAAGCCCCATACCAGTATCAACGCCGGTTTGCTTGAGTGGCTTATCCTCTCCATCCGGTTGGCGATCAAATTGCATAAACACTAAGTTCCAGATTTCTAAAAATCGATCGCAATCGCATGCCGGGCCGCAGTTTTTAATTTCTGTGCAGCCAAATTCAGGGCCGCGATCAATATGAATTTCGGTACAAGGGCCACAAGGGCCGGTTTCGCCCATCTGCCAAAAGTTGTCTTTTTCACCAAGGCGATGCATGCGATCGGCAGGTATGCCAATTTCTTTGTGCCAGATGTTGTATGCTTCATCATCAGTTTTATAGACGGTGGCATGTAATTTTTCAATCGGTAAACCCATCTCTTTGGTGAGAAAATCCCAAGCAAAATGGATAGCATCTTTTTTAAAATAATCACCGAATGAGAAGTTGCCCATCATTTCAAAAAAGGTCAGGTGACGCTTGGTAAAGCCCACATTTTCCAAATCATTATGTTTGCCGCCGGCACGAACACATTTTTGAATCGACACTGCGCGGATATAGCTTCGCTTTTCTTTTCCCAAGAAGACATCTTTGAATTGATTCATTCCGGCATTGGTAAAAAGTAGGGTTGGATCTTGGGCGGGAATCAATGACGAACTGGCAACCTGAGTATGGCCACGTTTAATGAAAAAATCGAAAAACTTTTGGCGTATTTGATCGGATGTCATTGAATATCCCTTAAAAAGCGTCAGTTTTTTGTAATTCATTACCAGAAATAGTACCGCTTTTTTGGGGATCAATCAATTTTTAGGCGATCAAATAATAAGCGTGAAGGTGTCTATTTATTCATTTCTTTCACAGAATCATCTTCATTGGTGCTTCTAATGCGGTTACTTTGCCTACTTTTCCACCGGCTGATCGATAGAATTTGATTAATTTCGGAAGCATTTGTCTGCGAGTTTCCCCTTCTTTAAGCGCATAAGGAGTAGCGATTCCGGTAATTTCTTTACAACCCAGATGGCGAGCAAAGTTTTTAATGTAAGCAAGCAGCATGCTGCCATAGCCATTACCACGAAAATCAGTATTTACCGTTAAGAGTTCCAGCTCTAAGGTACTGTTCTTTTTATAATAGATAACCGTTGCTGAACCAATGTTGTCTTGCGTTGGTAGTGAAAGGGAAACGGTAAATTCGGTAGATGATGAATTGTCATCTTCAACAAAAAGGTGGATACAGGCAATTAGCTGTTGTGTTTTTTTATCGCAGATCACTTTTTCATGTATCCAACCCTCCCGACAACCTTCTATACTACCGGTGCATGCCATGGGCAACATGAGCTTTTCATGCGGCTGGTAAGTCGGCGCACTTAACTGCCGTGGTTGCTGCAGATGGCCAACAATCTGGCGTGCGCGATTAAGCGCTTGATGCTGCGCCATGCCAAAAGCTGCTGATGCGCTAATGAGCGTTAGTGTTACAATTATCATTCTTAATTTCATAATAACCTCCAAATTTGTTATGTATTTTGTAAATGATTTAACAGTGTATTAATTCTGCCGTATGCTTTTTCCGGCGTAACGGTATCCGGTTGATCGAATTGAACAACCTGATTAGCAAGGATCCCCGCTCTAATGAGCGCTTTTATATCTGTTTGTTGTTGTATATCAAAAAACATACAATTTAAATCTTTGTAATACATTGCGCCGAGTGCTTCATAGAATTTGATTAATTTAGACATCATCTGATCTTTTTGTTCGCCATCTCTCAAATCATGTGGCTCAACATGCCATGCTATGCCTCGGCAATCATATGATGCTAAGAATTTTGCAACCATCGCAGCTAGATATGTTCCGATCCCTTGTTGACGGTCATTTTGATGTACCCATAGATCATAGCAAAATGCTATGTGTGTTTGGGGGTTATATTTTATTTTGCATGATCCAAGCTTGGTATTGTGTGCATCGTGCAGATAGGCACCATAGAGGATTTCGGTTTGATTAATTGTTTCATTAATTGTATGAACAGAAAACGTTACTTTTGTTTCATCTTTCCCAAAACTGCCTAATTCTTGGTAAAAAGGTTTTAAATGTGAAAATGCAAGAGCATTTTTATCAGTTTCCATGGCAGAAATTGATTGAGAACCAACGGCACAAAGTACTGCAAAGCCTGCAATAAGAACCTTAAAAAGTGGCATAATTAACTCCATTTTTGATCTTTTTATCTATTATTTTCTAATATACAATAAAATAAGCCATTGTCAAGGTTAAAAATGGTTATAATAAGTTTCTATAGGCTTGATTTATGCCATACTTACGTGTTCTTTTAGCTGGATCGATGATAACGAGAAACCCCTTTTGAAGCCAGGAAGAGCAAAGCTGTCTGGCTGTTCTTGATTTCAGCTTGAAAAGCTTTTGAACGTCTTGGCTGGTAATTGCGGTTTTTTTTCTGAATAGTTGAAGAGCTTTACGTTGACGAGGATCAAGTGATTTATCTTTGTTTTTTTGCCATTAACTTGCCATTGATGTGCCATTAGAATTCTATAAGTACAAGGCTGCAGCATTTTCAGTCTGAAATATTATTGATTTTCTAAAAAATAGCTTGTAAACTGTTTATTAGAATATAAGGTTCATATTACGTGATTAAAGGTATAAAAATGTTTAAAAATATTGGTTTTTCGGCTCTTTTACTCTCAACTTTCATACATCCGGTTCATGCACTAGAAATTGCGCAAACTCCAGAAGAAATCGCTGCTCTGCAACAAGAACAAGTAAAAACTGTTGATCGCAATGAACTAATGCGTTTGGTTGCTTTGTTAAATAACGACGAATTTCGTGAACAAAATCCTGAATTATATCTCAGAGTTGCAAGCATAGTTAAAGCGCTTATTGCTCGTCTTAATCTTCAAAGAACGGAAACTGAAGAAGATCAACTTACTGTGTGATCTTTAAATTCAGGCTTCAGCAAATCATAAATTTCTTTTAAATCAAATGAAACCACTTTTACATCGGCCAGTGCCGGCAAAAAGTTAGTATCGCCATTCCAACGTGGTAAAATATGCCAGTGCATATGGCTTGGAATTCCGGCGCCCGAAGCACGACCGATATTTAATCCGATGTTTAAGCCTTCTGCTTTCAAAATCTTTTGGGTGCTCCTTATGCAATGATCTATCACGTCAATAATTTCATGCCGCGCCTGGGCACCCAGACTTGCAAGATTTTTTGTATGCTCGAGCGGCAATACCATCAGATGGCCGGCATTATAGGGATATTTATTTAAAATTACAAAACAGTGTTTATACCGTTGCAATATAAAATTTTGTTCATCGTTGTTTTCTTGGATAAATTCGCAAAAAATGCATTCATGCGCTTCTATGTTTTCTTCTTTGGTTTTATCGGTGGCGCCGGCATATGAATCGCGCCAGGGAGCATATAATTTTTTCATAAAAATTCCTATAAAAGTAGAACACATACAAACAAACTGCGCTACGCGGGGGACTATGGCGGAGTAGGCTCGAACCATATTCTGATATCCTTCGATGCGTCCGGCCTTCGCATAAAGCTCTGGCGGACTACTCAGGATGTGTAAATCTAATTTCTCAATTCAACATCTTTTTATAACTATAACCGAAGTAGATAATTATAAAAGGCCATACATGAATCAATGCCACGTTATATAGCCAATTTTGCTCTGTTCATAACAAAGCCCAACCTGTTCCAGCTCAATTGGTATTTTTGACCACTCTCTAAAGAGTTCGTGATGATTGGTAAATTGCAATTCTTTCAGTTCTTCACGCACCGTAGTTGTGCGATAGAGCGTTAAATCTAAATTATTGTAGCACCGCCAGTCGCCCGAATCAGCATAATGGAACGCCCATGCAAACATGGTTTGGTTAATTTCATTGAGTGCCGGTATTGGTTGCGGCATGCCCGTTTGGCATGAAATGGATTTCTCTGAACCCAGACTCAAATAAAATCCATACGCGAATGCTTTTTCCAATGCAAGAATACATTCAGCACAATCGGTATATTTACTGAGCACCGCCCCATCATGTGCAAAAAGAATATAGTTTTGAGTGGATGAGAGGGTTGCAAGAAGTTCGCCTTTAAAGCTGTTTGCTGTTACCTGATGCAAGCTGAGCGGAGCATTTTGTGCAACGATTTTTTGGTAAAAAGCATCATTGGGTTCACTGTGCTCATAAAAGAGATGGATATGAGCGCAGTTGCGCATGAGGCGATCGCATGAACTGATAAGTTTTTGCGCGAGATCAGGATTTTTAGAGAAAATTATAAGATCAGCGGTCCGGTTTTCAAACTGCTTGAAATAATCGAATTGAAGGGATTCAATTCTTGGGTAGGGTGATTTTTCACGAATCAGTTTACTGCCAAGAACTTGCACATCTTTGTTGGCTTTAAAATCATTAATCGGTGTGGCCACATTGCGAATATAGATAACATCGGGAATAAATTTATAATGCGGGCCGGCCATTTCCATCATTGGGTAATAAACGGCAAGATCGGAATTTGCGGGAAAAAACTGGCCCTGGAAATAGGGCCCTTCAAAAAAGAGATCTTTCAGTTTTACTTGATGAAATAATGCTGCGTAAAAGGTGCGCAGTTGCCCCGGCATCCACCATTTTTTGCGAAACAGTTGCTTTTGCCAATATTCCTCAGGAATTTCTTTGCAATATCCCATTTGGTTGGTTGGCCAATTAATAAATGAGCCGTAGGTGATCCATACATTGGGATCTTCATAAATCTTGTTAATCTGGGCGAAAACTTGATCATTGGCCAGAAAGTCATCACCGTCATAATTGTAGACAATTGCATCCGGCTCACACATTTGCAACGCATAATAAAGGTTGGCGAGTGCTCGTTTGCGCGTTTTATTTTTGATTAAAGTTACTCGATGTTGCTGGTTGCAGGCATAGACATACTGTTCAATATATTCGGCATTGCCGTCTAACGAGCAGTCATCAACAATTATTACCCGATAATTTTGATAGGGGCCGGTGTTATCAGGATTTTTTTGAAAGAAAATGGTTTCAAGATTTTTTACGCACCATTCGGCATTATTAAAACTGGTGATTACGATAACGAACTTTTTTTCAGCAACGCCTTGAATGTTAAAAAAAGTGAAGCAGGAAGCAAACATAAAAATAAGTTTTTTTACCATACTTTTTCCTTTAAGGGCTGATAGCGGGGCATAGCTCGAATACACGCTTCCAGTTCTCTTTGGTGCGTAGGATCATGGTGATACGAAAGCGGATTGTCATCATTGTATAAATACAGAATTTCAGGGATAAATTTGATATGAAAGCCGGCCATTTCTACCATGGGAAACATAGTCACCACATCGGCGCATTTAGGAAAAAATGCACCGTTGTAGTGTAAATCTTCAAATTTAATTTGTTGATAGAGGCCCGCGTAAAAGGTGCGCAAATGTGAGGTGCGCCAACTTATTTCGCGGATAGCATTATGTTCTATCGTCTCTTTGGGAATTGGCCGACAAAAACCTTTTTTATTTTTTTTAACATAGAGAAATTGCCCATACGTGAGCCAAATATTTTCATCCTGGTACGCATCGTTAATTATTTCAAAAACATGTTCATGGGCAAGTTTGTCATCCCCATCCACAATGATCATGATCGCATCGGGGGGGCATGAATGGATAGCATAATATTGGTTATGTAAATGCCCGTAACGGGTAGTGTTGCTGATAATAGTTATTTTATCAGTGAGGCCGCTTGCCCGGCTCAAATTAAGGATCTTTTGGTACGTGCCATCCGTTGATGCGTCATCGATATAAATGAGTGACCAATTGTGATACTGTTGGCTCGCGATTGAATTAAAATATCCCTCAACCCAGGCGATATTGTTATATGATGCGGTGACAACAATAATCGGTTTTTGAACGGCAGCACTGACGCATATATATGTCATAAGCAACTGGGTTGCCAAGAATAAATACCGCATACTGCCCCTTTTTTTAGTTCCCTATTATTTTCTCTAACAAAAATTAAGTGCATCAGGCAAGAGATTATTTTTTAAACAAAGATCGCTATTTTCCAATCTGAAATTAATATTTTTTAGAAATACTTCAATTTTTCTTTTGTATTGGGGTACTATCATAAAGAAACGAAAGAGGTTGCTTATGAAAAATAAAAAAATATTTCTATGTTTAATTGTAAATTTTTTATTGGGTTTTCCATCGATTTTTTGCGCGACACAGAATGTAACCGTTACGGTTATTGGAACCGGGTATGTTGGTTTAATCACCGGCGCGTGTTGCGCTGATTTTGGGCATACGGTATTTTGTGTTGATAATGATGCGGCAAAAATTGAACAACTTACTCATAATCATATTCCTATTTATGAGCCGGGACTTGCTGCCTTGGTGGTAAAAAATGTTGCAGGTCAACGGCTCCATTTTACTACCGACATGGCCGGCGCGGTTGATAAATCCAATGTAATTGTAATTGCGGTAGGAACTCCTATGGGCCAGAATGGGTGTGCCGATCTTTCGGCGGTCTACCAAGTATTTGCTGCCATTGCTAATCACCTGGACACCTATAAAATAATTTGCATAAAAAGTACTGTGCCTATCGGAACGGGCCACAAAATGATTCAGTTTTTAACCCAATTGGGGGTGGATCAAAATAATTTTGATCTGGTTTCAAATCCGGAATTCTTGCGCGAGGGGAGCGCCATTAATGATTTTATGTATCCCGATCGCATTGTTATTGGCGGCACAAATTCGGCAGCGATTGAGAGCATAAAAAATCTGTACGCCCCACTTTTAAACGCCGGCGTTCCCTGCGTTTGTACCAGCATTGTTTCATCAGAAACAATTAAGTATGCCTCCAATGCGTTTCTTGCCACCAAATTAAGTTTTATTAATGAAATTGCCGACATTTGTGACAATTCGGGAGCCGATATTGAAGATGTTGCAAAAGGAATGGGATTAGATAAAAGGATAGGCACTGCATTTTTACGCCCGGGTCCGGGCTTTGGCGGATCCTGTTTTCCCAAAGATTGCCATGAACTTGATAATATGGGCAAATCTCTGGGCGTCACCATGCATGTGGTGGAAGCCGCGCTCGCAAGAAATGAGGAGCAAAAAAGAAAGCCCTTTGAAAAGCTGAGCGCCTTAATGCGTGGTGAGCTTGCGGGCAAATCGGTTGCCTTGCTTGGTCTTGCATTTAAAAATAACACCGATGACATCCGTTATTCGCCGGCCATCACAACGATTGAGCTTTTACTGCAAAATCACGTGCATATTCGCGCGTTTGATCCTGCTGCTATGCAAAACATGCGAAAATTATTTCCTGATCTTTGCTATGCACAGAGTATTGATCAAGCGCTCACAGGGGCAGATGCGGCAATTATTCTTACTGAATGGGATGAATTTAAATCTATCGATCTTGCGCAGGCCGCGCTGCTGATGAACCAAAAGATTATTGTTGATGCGCGCAATATTTTAGACCCTGCTCAACTGAAAGAACATTCTTTTGCCTACGCCATGATGGGCAGGCCATAAAGCAAATAAGGCGCCTTTTTACGGGCGCCTTATCTTTAAAAATCAAATCAGATTAGTAGCGGTTATTGCCACCAAAGCGAGGACGTTGACTTTGGAATCGGCTATTGCCTTCGCGCATTGGCCGCTCTTCACGAGGACGAGCTTCGCTAACCACGAGTCTTTGGCCTTCATATTCCTTACCATTCAATGCTGAGATGGCGCTTTGTGCGCTTTCATCTTCAGGCATTTCGATAAAAGCAAAGCCTTTGAGTGCGCCAGTAAATTTGTCTTTGATCATTTTTACTGAGGTCACAACACCATATTGCTCAAAAATTTCTTTGAGTTTTGCTTCATTGAAGGTACGTGGAAGTCTTCCAACATAAATATTCATTATAAATTCGCTTATATAAAAGAATTAAAAAAAAACAACAAAAATGAGTTTGTTCTCGCTGGAGTCCTCCCGAAACTAGATAAATAACTGTTGGTGTAATTATATATAGATTTCGAATGCATTTAAAACTGAAGCGTTAAAAGTAATCATTTAACTTAATTATAAGCAGTTTTATAATTATTGCAATTTTTACGAATCTGTATTTTTTAAATTCAATCTGAAATAATATATTTGCGGTGCTTTTACCAATGAAAAAGGCCTTGTTGTTACAAGGCCTTTCGGGATAATAAAAATGAATTCTTTTAATTACCATAGGTAGTTAAAAGTGTATCTACCAAAGGATTAATGGAAGTTATTGGAGTAACCAGAGGGAGATCTTGTTTTATTAGGTCAGCAGCTCGTTCAGCGGTCACATAAGCGGGAATTTGCGTGTTTGCGCTTGGGATAACCGGGAATACTGAACAATCCACAACGCGCACCCGTTGTACTCCATACACATGAAGTCTTCCATCAACAACCGCCATAGGATCAGAAGATTCACCCATTTTACAAGTACCTGATGCGTGATGTGCCCATAGATGGCCCAGCACCCATGATTCAAAGCCTGCTTGATTGAAGTTTGATTTATCCGGTAAAAGTACTGTTCCTGACGTTAGAAAATCAGTGACGCCGGGTGCAACCCACGAATCAAAGAAGCTTGGTGTTTGTGCGCCAAGATTTTGTATAAATGGCACTACCGTATCTCTAAATGCATTAACATATAATTGCATATCAGCCGGATCATTCAAAAGATTGGTGACAATATACAATCTATCAGTTGGGTCTGCGCTTCGTAATTTCACAAACCCGCGTGATACAAGCCCTGCTCTAATATCAAGTTGCGCATAACTATGATTAACTAATGATAAGGGTGGATCATACCGTTGATTAAAGTTTGTTCCATCTTGATTGGTGGTATTAAACGGATAAATATATTGCGGTGGGCCGTCATACCGCGCATTACCCTGGAAGGCATCTAAAACGTCGCCAATTGCGGACCAGCCAACCGGAACGCCGCCCGGTGAAAAATGCACAACAGCATTACCCAGCGGTTGACTTACATCAGATTTAAACAGTAACGTATTTAAGCCGCCTTGTGGTTCCTGGCCATCTGCAATATCGGCAAAGAAGTCATACGGGAAATCATGTTGCCACACAATATCTGTTTCAGGATGATCCTGGTAATTTTGACCGACACCCTGAAGATCTGAAATTACCGGAATACCCAGTGCTTGTAAGTCGGCTGCGGGTCCGATTCCGGAAAGCATTAAAATTTGTGGAGAATTGAATGTCCCACCACACAAAATTACTTCTTTGGTGGCGCGTGCAACCTTAGGGCCATTTGCCAGAGCAACTTTTGCATTTGCCGCAGCATCCGTCGGCGTAGCGCCGATTCCGGCGCGAGAAGTATTCATTTGGCGGCCGGTTTGATAGATATTATAGCTACCGGTTGGGGTTCCTACATCATTTTGCAAATATTGGACACCGATGGCATTTTTCTGATTATCAAAAATAATTTTAGTTACAAGGGCTTCAGAAATTACAGTGATGTTGGGCCGTGGTGTTCTTCCGCCCGGAAGTATTGGATATAAATAATATCCTGCGGCTTGACCACGTTGAAACCGAACGGCAACATTCGATAAAGGCCCGAAATTTGGTGGAAACGCGGCCGGTGGAGCTGTTGGTCCATAGGGATTCAATGAAGAGAAATCGCTGCCAAATTGATCATAATCAGTAAGTGGCTGTGGGGTGAGATATTGCGAGTTGCTCTGATTATCCGCATCAACTAAAATTGGAATAGGTGAACCGGGATACGTACCATAGGGCCCACCACTGGTAGCAGCAATATTGAGCGCATTTTGAAATATATCGGGGAAAGTAAACCAAGCAAGGGTAACCGGTCCGCCGATGCCTTGTGTTGTGGGATCAAAATCTCCCACGGTATTTGCCGGCTGCGTAGGGTCAAAATAAAGGCCGCCGGGACTTGTTGCATCGAACGGTGCGCGATGTTGTCCTCGATTTTCCATTTTTATAAAATACGGAATTAATGAATTATAGTTCCATATTCCCGGGCTGCCTACCAATACATCCCATTGGTCATAGACATCAGAATGTCCGCGCAGTGCAACGCCTGCGTTGTGGATGGTGCAGCCACCCCATCCGGCGCCCCTTGGATACCATATTTGGCGTGAAGTGGGGTCATCTCGCAAAAGCGGAACGTGTTGCCACTTATCAAACCCTTGTGCATCAAGATTGCCAATGCCGGATAATGCGAGTGGAATAAATGAGGGCCACGGATTATTGGCCTTATTGGGTAATGGATCAGGAAGATCAACGGGTAATATTGGGTCAAGGCGCGAGTCATCTCTGCCTGCATCAATCAGCAATACATTAAAGGTTGGGTCTTCAGTGAGGCGATTTGCAAGAACACATCCGGCCGTACCGGCACCCACAATAATAACATCAAATAATTGGTTGCAGGGCTCTTGGACAAGCGCGCGTTTTATTTTTGCTTCAGAATACGGTACCCACGCAACGCTGAGAGCAAAAAATAATGGAATCATTTTAAATTGTACTATTTTCATCTATATATATCCTTTCTTTTTTAGTAATTTTTTTTCTTAGAATGAAATACCAAGCTTTCCAAAGATTGCCCATTGTTGCAGTGCATTACGCTTAGTGCCGGCAAACTCATATGATCCTACTACGCCAACTAATATTTCATTTTGGCACCAGCAACAGCGGTAGTCGCCACCCGCATATACTTTATGCGATACTGCGCGTGGATGTTGCGCAGATTCCAAGTTGAGATCTGCAATCGTAAGGGTTACAAACGTTGGATCGCTTACCACCGGATTGGTGCCACCCACTGATTGAGAAATAGTTGCCGTGCTTGCTGAAGTTGGATTAAGCACTGCAGCACCCGCAAGATCAAAGATGCCCAGATCAGCAATCGCCGGAACGCCATCCAAGCTTACTTTTTCACGTTGGCGCCACCAGAGATTGTATCCTAATTCAAATCCCCAATCACAACGTTCATAATGCAGGGCGGTCCAAAAGTTCACTTCGCTGCGTGGGGTAACATGCACATCAGTGGTGAGTATATTAATAGCAGGAATCGGTGTGATTGGATCACTTATGTTTGCGAGCAATAAATACCGTGACCAATCAAGATTTGAGCATAAATCGATTGAACGCCGTTCGCGTGCCTTGAAAATATAACGATATTTAAAATCCATCATCCAAACAATGGATGCATTATTGTGCGCCCAAATATTAGCATCAGCGTTAAGGCCACCGCCAAAACTCCCGTGCTTGCTGCCAACTAATGGCTCAAATAAATATTCTGATTTTGGCCGTCTGCCCGTAGGAATTCCAGCAATCAAGTAGGGTGCTATATGCGAATCTTGATCGCATCCACAATAATACCAGTCATAACCAAGTTTTACCTGGATATCATCCAGCCCCGTTCTTGTGAGTGATTCACAAGAAATTTTTCCTGCGGTCAGGGTAGGACTATTTAAAGCGGTACACATATTCGCGCCGGCAACACAGGTATCTTGTGTTGCCGGAACTTCGCAAACATTTAAATTGTGTTTTGCGCGTACTACCGCAGTATTAATCCAAAGCCAATAATTGCACAGGCAATCTGCCCAATCACCCAGATCAACACGAGCATTCAAAACAACGCCGCCCGCTTTTCGCTGTGGCTTTAAACCAAAAATTGAGCTATAAGGAGTTCCCGGAACACCTGCTAATCCAAGCCACAATGGATCAACGTCACCGGTGCCATCTTCACGTACATTGATTGCACATTTGCCATTAGGCAAAAAATACCGAGCGAGTGCGCATGATTTGCGAGATTGTTCATAAAATGGCGTTGCATACAGATGCAATCCATAATAACATTCGCTATCACAATCTAATGGATGGTAAACATCATAATTGGTAAGCGCAAGTTCAAAAGTAGCGTCAAAAGTAACTTGGCGCGGATTAAAAAATGTTTTGGGATGAATAATGTTGCTCGGGCATTGAATTTCGTTTGCCTGGTCGGTTGTGCATTCATTGCATTCACCGCTATAAATTTTCCACGGCAAGAGAAACGATAATAAAAGCAGTCGATGAAATTTTTGCATAAATCTCCTTTTTTAAGTAACGCAAAAAATATAATTTGAAACATACGCGTTTATTTTTTTTTTGTAAAGTAGTAAAAATGTTATTGTTTCACGTATAAAAGATTGCCAAAAAACCATGAATTTTCATCAATGAAATCTTGCCCGATTGGCGTAAATCCTTGATCTTTAAGCCATTTCTTTGTTGCGGAATAACTTTCTTGTTTTTCATAGGCTTGAATAAAATTAACTTCAAGAAAGAGAGCTTTTGCTGTTGATAAGATGCGGGATCCATTTTGCAAAACAGCCAATTCATGGCCTTGCACATCGAGCCAAATAAAATCAACATGATCAATGCCATACTGCGTGGCCCAGGTGTCAAGAGTAATTGTTTTAACTGCGATGGTTTCGGGGTAGGTGATTGGTGAAACGGTTAATCGATCTTTTGGCTTGAGGAGAGTTCCTGCCTGGCAAATTTTACCGGGGCGCTTGGGATGTTCTGCAATAAAAAAGGTTTTTTCACCATTGGTATCACTGAGCGCGAGAGGATATCTCCTGATAGTGCTAGTTGAGCACGTGTTCCGCGTTAATTCATCAAAAATTTTAGGAACGGGTTCAAATGCGTGAATAGTTGATTCTGGCCAAAAGGCGGCCATGCGCAGGGTATCTTTACCATTAAATGAACCGGCTTCAATAATAGTCGGATCTTTTGGCAGATATGGTTGAATAGTTGGAAAAAGGTTGGTTGAACTAATTTTTATCATGATCTTCTAAATTAAGTATATTCATATTACTCTTTTTTTGGTCAAAATAAAGATTGAATTGAGTAAAGTGAGTATCATGAAAGTGTGCATAGTAATTCCTGCGTATAACGAGCAAAAGCGCATCGCGGCAACCCTCAAAGCGTATAATCAGTTTTTTTCCGATAAAAAAACCACTGAAAATCTGGATTATGAAATCCTGGTGCTAATCAATGGCACCACAGACGCAACCCCGGCAATTGTGGCTGATTTGCAAAAAGAGATGCCCAATTTGCTATCGCGCGAGATTAAAGAGGGCGGCAAGGGCCTTGCGGTGAACGTTGGTTTTTCTGACGCATTGACGCGTCCCAATGATCTGATAGGTTTTGTTGATGCGGATATGGCAACATCACCGCAGGCATTTTATGATTTAATAGCGCACCTAGATAATTATGACGGCATTATTGCCAGCCGCTACATGCCCGGTGCCAGCGTTACGCCCCCGCGCCCTTTTATTAAACGATGGGGGAGCAAACTTTTTTTTGGGAGTTTGGTGAGAATTTTATTTGGCCTCAGATATTATGACACACAATGTGGCGCAAAGGTGTTTAAAAGAAAAGTAATGGAAACGATAGTTCCTTATTTATCAGTGAAACAATGGGCCTTTGATATTGAGTTGCTCTCCTTGTGCAAAAAATTTGGTTTTACCATTAAAGAATTCCCCACCATATGGAATGATCAAGAAGGAAGTAAATTGCAAACCGTGAGTGCCGGTTTTGCAATGATCAAAACTCTTTTTGTGCTGCGCCGACATCAACGAGAAAAAGGGATACGGTAGATAACCTTTTTTAATTCAGAAGAATTTTTCTTGTGCATCGATTGGCAGATACTTATTATGGCGGCGAGCAATGTTGCTTTTAGGTAATTTTTAAATGCAAATTTTCAAGATCTTGCAAAATTAGTATTTTTATGCCTAGGCTAATTTTGTTGAATATTGTTTTCAAAAAAAGGATTGCCAATGAGAAACGTAGTAAGTCGTAAAACTCTTTTTTTACTTTGTTATTTAGCCAGTTGCAGCTATTCTGCTTTTGGTAGAAATTCAGATGATTGCTGCCCTGAACAGCAATGTTGTGATCAAGTGTATGATTGCGGCAACCCATTAAATTGTGGAGCCATCGATTTTCAGATTCAAGCCGGCGTGGCGCCTACTCTTTGGACAAATCGCGGCATTTTTTCAGCAATTAGTTGCAATGCGCTCAGTATACCTAATTTTAACCAATCAATTATTCCGTTATTCAAAATGCCGAGATTCAACAAGCTATTTAAAACTCCATGGATAATTGGTGGCCATATCGGTTACGCGCTCACGAACGATTTTGAAACATATATCGAGTTTAATTACCGACAAGCATCGGGCCGTAATTTTACGCGGTTTGGCGTTAAGGCTACGCCCAATGACACGGTGACTTTCAATATACATCCAAGCCGTTACAAAGTTTTTGATGTGTATTTGGGCGCGCGCTATTATTGGGGCATCAATTGCGGTTGTTACGATTTTGCCGTATTCTTTGGCGGTAAATTCGGCATGCTGCATAGAAAACAAGTAAACGCCACCATTAACGTTACATCAACAGCATGTCCTTCCGAGGCGCCGCTTGCATTAACGTGCGTGCCGTTCTTTTATAGAAGCAATTCCGTCGCTGCGGGCGCCAACGTTGGATTTGAATGGTGCTTGGGTTGTAATTTTTCAGCAGTATTTACCGCTGAAGCCGTTGCTACTTGTGGTCCACGATCAAATTCAAATATTGCCAACATAAATCCGTGTGCTACTATTCTGCCAAATTTCTCACCAACCAATTTAGTGGTCGGCGGGATCGGCACTGAAGTTTTCTTCCCAATTACCGTAGGCTTGAAATACAGCTTTTAATCCGTAAATAAAGTATTTTTTAAAACCCAGATGTTGACAAGAACAGCATCTGGGTTACTTTTTTTTAATTTGACTCTTGATTTTTTTTTATTCTTGGGAGTAATCTATAGCTGGTTGCAGTATTAACACTTTAAAAAAAGGGTAAATATGAAAAAACTTCTTACTGCAAAACTCTCACTTATTCTGCTTTTGTCTTTGTTTGGTAGCAAAGCAAATGCATGGCAGGATGATGGGGGCTCTCGCGATTCACAATGTTGTGAATCATCATGTTATGAATGCGGTTGCAATCCGTTGTATTGCGGCGCATGGGACTTGCAAGTGCAAGGTGGCGTGAATCCAATTCTCTGGCGCCAAAGAGGATACGTTTCAACGGTAGCATGCTCTGCACCAACC
>Ga0182012_10000426_pt1 | contig 47832 bp, 45 predicted proteins | sample 612S2SmetaG_FD_120486 | JGI IMG/M metagenome (GOLD analysis project Ga0182012, IMG submission 120486) | Permafrost microbial communities from Stordalen Mire, Sweden - 612S2S metaG | ecosystem: Environmental > Terrestrial > Soil > Wetlands > Permafrost | place: Sweden: Stordalen | collected... | reverse complement strand
GCTTGGCGGCTGGACAGGCTACTACGGCAAACCGGGACCGATCGTAATGATGCAGGGGCTGCAATCTCTCAGGGCCATGCTTCGCGGCTGGAGGCTCCAAACAAATGTGTGAATCTCGTAGGGTCAAGCCGGGCGATGACAGCGGTTTGGTGGACGCGGGATCATGACCGACCACCCGCAACCCTCCTCCGGTGAGGACTCGCTGATCGCGCGCTACTTCAAGCCGATCGCGACCGATCCCGGCGCGTTCGGTCTCCTCGACGATGCCGCGATTCTCAGAGGTCACGGCGAGGATATCGTGGTGACGACCGATGCCATCGTCGAAGGCGTGCATTTTCTAGCGCAGGATCCGCCGGACACGGTTGCGCGCAAGGCGCTGCGGGTCAATCTCAGCGATCTCGCCGCCAAGGGCGCAACAGCGGCGGGCTTTGTGCTGACGCTGGCGCTGCGCAGCGCCGATGACGCGTGGCTGCGACCGTTCGCGCGCGGGCTTGGCGAGGACGCCGCGCAATTCGCATGTCCGCTGCTCGGCGGCGACACGGTTTCCACGCCGGGGCCGCTGATGATATCCATCACAGCGTTCGGGCGGGTACCTGCAGGCCAAATGATTCGTCGCAGCGGCGCCAAGCATGGTGACCGTGTCGTGGTGACCGGAACCATTGGCGACGCCACGCTCGGCCTCGATATCCTGCAAGGCGGCCCGATCGCCATAGCGCTTGCCGATGATGCCGCGGCCAGGCAAGCGCTGGTCGAGCGCTACCGGGTTCCGCAGCCGCGCAACAGGCTGGCCATCTCGTTGCGCGGTCATGCGCATGCGGCGATGGATGTGTCCGACGGTCTCGCCGGGGACATCGCCAAGCTGTGCGCGGCGTCCTTCGTCTCCGCGGCCATCGATATCCAAAGCGTCCCGTTGTCTGAACCGGCCGCGAGTTTAGTGGCGCGCGGCGCCGTCGGCATCGAAGCCCTGCTATCCGGCGGCGACGATTACGAAGTGGTGTGTGCCGTGCCAGAAAATCGGTTCGAGGCGTTCACGCAGGCCGCAAGACTGGCAGAGGTCGCCGTAACCTCGATCGGGAGCATCATTGCCGGCGCTTCCGTCCCGAGGTTCCTGGATGCGCAGGGCAGGCCGAGTCCTCTCAGCCGGCTTTCCTACAGCCATTTCTAAGGATTTCGCCAAAACTGTCGCGTTTTCGAGAAAAGCCTTCCCAATGGAGCAAATACCTACCGAAATCGACCTTGGCAGCGTTGCACCCGGCAGGTGATTTTGGCATGGTCCCGCCGATTTAAGGCCACCCTTTTGGGCAGGGAAGGCCTTCTTTTTATGCGCCTGCCGCTCCCGCGGCGAGGTGTCGGGTAGACCAAGATCTGAGGCAAATTCAATGACAGCATTATGGGCGATTGTGCTCTGCGGAGCGCTTTCCATCGTTTACGCCATCTGGGCAACGTCATCCGTCCTGAGCGCGGATGCCGGCAACCCGCGGATGCAGGAAATCGCGGCGGCGGTGCGCGAAGGCGCTCAAGCCTATCTGAAGCGCCAGTACCTGACCATCGGCATGGTCGGCGTCGTGATCTTCGCGCTGCTGGCCTATTTCCTGGGCGCGCTGGTCGCGGTGGGCTTCGCCATCGGCGCGGTATTGTCGGGCGCGGCCGGCTTCATCGGCATGAACGTGTCCGTCCGCGCCAATGTGCGCACCGCGCAGGCCGCCACCACGTCGCTGGCCGGCGGGCTGGAACTCGCCTTCAAGGCCGGTGCCATCACGGGAATGCTGGTCGCGGGCCTCGCGCTGCTCGGCGTCACCATCTACTTCACGTTCCTCACGCATTATCTCGGCCTGGCTCCCAACAGCCGTACCGTCGTCAATGCAATGGTGGCGCTCGGCTTCGGCGCTTCGCTGATTTCGATCTTCGCCCGTCTCGGTGGCGGCATCTTCACCAAGGGCGCTGACGTCGGCGGCGATCTCGTCGGCAAGGTCGAAGCCGGCATTCCCGAAGACGATCCGCGCAACCCCGCCACCATCGCCGACAACGTCGGCGACAATGTCGGCGATTGCGCCGGCATGGCCGCCGACCTGTTCGAGACCTATGCGGTGACCGCGGTCGCCACCATGGTGCTGGCGGCGATCTTCTTCGCCAACTCGCCGTTATTGGTCAACATGATGACGCTGCCGCTCGCGATCGGCGGCATCTGTATCATCACCTCGATCGCCGGCACGTTCTTCGTCAAGCTCGGCGCCAGCCAGTCGATCATGGGGGCACTGTACAAGGGCCTGATTGCTACCGGCGTGCTCTCCCTGATCGGCGTTGCCATTGTGATCTATGCCCTGGTCGGCTTCGGTTCGCTGGCGGGCGTCAACTACACCGGCATGGCGCTGTTCGAGTGCGGCATCGTCGGCCTCGCTGTCACCGGACTGATCATCTGGATCACAGAATACTATACCGGCACCGAATTTCGCCCCGTGAAGTCGATCGCCGCGGCGTCGGTGACTGGGCACGGCACCAACGTGATCCAGGGCCTGGCGATCTCGATGGAGTCTACCGCGGGGCCGGCGCTGGTCATTATCGCCGGCATTCTCGTCACCTACGGCCTTGCCGGCCTGTTCGGCATCGCGATCGCCACCACCACGATGCTGGCGCTGGCCGGCATGATCGTGGCGCTCGACGCCTTCGGCCCGGTCACCGACAATGCCGGCGGCATCGCCGAAATGGCGGGCCTGCCAAAGGAAGTCCGCAAAGCTACCGACGCGCTCGATGCCGTAGGCAACACCACCAAGGCTGTGACAAAAGGTTATGCGATCGGCTCCGCCGGTCTCGGCGCGCTGGTGCTGTTCGCGGCCTATAATGAGGACTTGAAATATTTTATCTCCAACGCTGCGACGGTTCCCTACTTCCAGGGCGTGGAGCCTAACTTCTCGCTGACCAATCCCTACGTTGTGGTCGGTCTGTTGTTCGGCGGCCTGTTGCCCTATCTGTTCGGTGCGATGGGCATGACCGCCGTAGGCCGCGCGGCTGGTGCTATCGTTGAGGAAGTGCGACGCCAGTTCCGCGAAAAACCCGGCATCATGAAGGGCACCGACAAGCCGGATTACGGCAAGGCGGTCGACATTCTGACCAAGGCCGCGATCAAGGAAATGATCATCCCCTCGCTGCTGCCGGTGCTGTCGCCGATCGTCGTCTATTTTGTCATTTATGTCATCGCGGGCGGCGGTTCGACGGGCAAATCGGCGGCGTTCTCCGCGGTCGGTGCCATGCTGCTTGGCGTCATCGTGACCGGCCTGTTCGTCGCGATCTCGATGACCTCGGGCGGCGGCGCCTGGGACAATGCCAAGAAATACATCGAGGACGGCCACTACGGCGGCAAGGGCTCCGACGCCCACAAGGCCGCGGTGACCGGCGACACCGTCGGCGATCCCTACAAGGATACGGCCGGCCCCGCCGTCAACCCGATGATCAAGATCACCAACATCGTGGCGCTGCTCTTGCTCGCAATCCTCGCGCGCTGAGCCAGCACGACAACGACCGACCAGAAACCCCGCGGCGCAAACCGCGGGGTTTTTGTAACAAGAGCCGGCTATCTGGCTGCAGCGATGAAAACCGTTCCTTGGTCAGACCAGGGCGTCGGCGGTTTTCGCAAATTCCTCGTCATTGGTGAATGGGATCTGTTTCACCTCGACGACCTGGTGCTTGTTGCTTCCGATCACCACGATCTCCTTGTGGAAGGACCCGGGGAAGGATGCGTGAACCTTATAGGGCTTGGTGCCTTTGCCGAGCGGTCCCGTCCATCCCATCACCCTGATGGCAAGGCCGCCGACCCACTGCTCGTCGCGGACCAGTTTGATCCCGGAGGTGAAATTCGGCGCCTGGCCCTCGACGGTGATGGAAAAGAAGCCCGGCGAGCCCAGTCCAGTCCAGACGTAAGTGGCTTGCGCGGTATCGAACGGTTCTGGTCCATAGAAACCCATGATGTCTATCTCCTAATGATTTGAGGCTCACGCGAGAGCTTTTGAAAGAGCTGATGGTGTGATCAGGCTCGCGCTGGTGATAGCACCGGGCGCAATATCCGCGTGTGAAGCGGATCACAAGTAACCGGAAAGTGTGTTGCGCGGCTGCCTGCAATTTCTGTCGGGCGCGGAATGCGCGCTTGTGAAACTTCCGACATCGCCGAGCAACGCCGGAGGTCGCTGCGCCGCCTCAGGGACAGATGATACCGAAACAGCTCAGTTGAAGCTCAAGAGCTTGAACAGCGGTGCGAGGTAGCTGAGCTCCTGGCCGGAGGTCGCCGTGGTACGGCTGATGAAGTCGAAGATCTTGCCGTCCTGCAAGCCATAATTGGCGAGCCGCTTGACCTGGCGGTTCTTGTCGAAATAGACCGCGATCACCCGCTGGTCGACAACCCGTTGGTTCATGAACGCCACCGGGCGTTCGGCGCGCTGGGAAATATAATAGAACACCTCGCCGTTGAGGGTCGCAACCGTGGACGGGGTGCCCATCACGATCAGCACCTGATCCTGGCTCGCTCCGATCGGAATCTGCTCGAGCGCACCGGGTGGCAGGATATAGCCCCTCTGAAACTGCTCGCTGGTGAAACAGCCGCCCAGCCCCACGCAGATCAAAACGATGACGAGGGCGCGCAGTCCACCCCAGCGCGCGAGCGCGCCGCGCGGAGATGGGCGGCCTGAGCTTCTGTGGCTCGTCTCGGTCATCGCGGAACTTGTCCTGTGCCCTTGCATCGCGCGAGGCGTTGACGTACCGGGCAATGCATCGGATTGCAACATGCGGGGGCCCGGGGGGCTCCCTCGCGGAGCCCACAATGCTTTGGCCGTTCCATCGCTTCAGGAAATCCCGGATCGCCCCGCGCGGCACCATCGAGGCCATCTATGGCATGATCGTGGCGCAAGCGCGAGAACCTATATTTTACAGTGCTCTAGGTGTCCCCGATACGGTTAACGGCCGTTTTGATCTGTTGCTGCTGCATATGTGGATGGTATTGCAGAGGTTGAAGCCGATGGGCGGCGGCGCCGAGCTCGGTCAGGCGCTGTTCGATCACTTCTGCGACGATATGGATGCCAATTTACGTGAAATGGGCGTCGGCGATCTCACGGTTCCCAAGCGCATGCGGACGTTCGGGGAGGCCTTCTATGGGCGGGGTGCCGCTTATGATCTTGCTTTGGCCGGGGGGAGAGAGCCGCTGGCACAGGCGCTATGCAAGAATATCCTGAACGGCACCCAATTGGAAAAGGCGCGGCAACTGGCGGGGTATGCCGAGGCGGCCATCGCACGGCTGGCTGAACTTGATGATGCGGCGCTCTTGAACGCATCGTGGCGATTTCCTTTGCCAGCCGAAGCGGGCGCCTCATGACCCGAGCCGATGACATCGTGAGCAAGGCCGACCCCTGGCGTGTTCCGATCACCGTGGCGCAAATCCCGGATACCGGATTGCATCGCGAGATCGAGGCCGACCCGGCCGCGCGTGCCGCGATGGCGGAGGTGGCGGGCTTGCGGGAAGTCCTTGCCGCGAGCGCTTCGCTTGACATCACACCCAGGGGCGGAGGTCGCTTGCATGTCGGCGGTCATGTCAGGGCCCGCATCGGCCAGACCTGCGTCATCACGCTTGATCCGATCGAAAACGATATCAATGAACCGATCGATTTGATCTTCGCGCCACCAGAGCAAATTCCCGAGTTGGCCGATCTGGTCGACGAGGCGGCTGCAAGCGATGTTGAAATTCCAGACCCGCCGGAGCCAATCGAGAATGGTGCGATCGATCTCGGCCGGATCGCAACCGACGCGTTGTTTCTGGCGATCGATCCGTATCCGCGCCGGCCAGGCGCCGTCTACGAGCCCCCGGTGGCGGCCGCTGATCCCGACGATCACCCCTTTGCCGCGCTCAAGTCGCTCAAATCTGACGCACGAGCAAGCGAGGTCAACAAGCCTAAAAAGCCGCCGACTCGGGACTGAGCGAGCACGTCAGCGCCGCGGCGATTCTGTGATCCGACCCGCGAATTCATATTAACCAATTGAATTGTATAAAGATATTCCTACGGTTCGAATCCGGGCCATCCCGTCTCGCGATCGAAATGGCTGGGGTCAAGAGGTTGTTTCGGAGCCGGGACGCGCTATTGTCGCGGCCCAGCCGAGGCGCAGCGTTGCGCTTGGCCGATCGCTGCCATTCCTGCCGATTTCGAGTCCGCGGCCGAGCGCAACAATAAGATCAGGTTTCCGGGACGTTCATGCCTCAAAAGGTTCGAATCGCGCTTGACGCCATGGGTGGCGATCTCGGCGCATCGGTTGTCATTCCCGGCGCCGCGATTTCATTGACACGACATCCCGACACCGAATTTTTGCTGTTCGGAGATCGTGCGCTGATCGATGCAGAACTCGCCAGGCATCCGGCGCTGCGCGCGGCTTCGCGGGTCATCCACACCGACGTCGCCGTCAGCATGCACGACAAGCCGAGCCAGGCATTGCGCCGTGGGCGCAAGACGTCTTCGATGTGGCTGGCGATCGACGCCGTCAAGAAGGGCGAGGCCGACGTCGCGATCTCCGCCGGTAACACCGGCGCGCTGGCGGCGATGGCGCGGTTTTGCCTGCGCATGCTGCCAGGGATCGATCGGCCGGCGCTGGCGGCGATATGGCCGACGGCCCGCGGCGATTCGGTCGTGCTCGACCTCGGCGCCACCATCGGCGGCGATGCACATCATCTGGTCGCGCTGGCGGTGATGGGCAGCGCGATGGCCAGCGTGCTGTTCGATCTGGAGCGCCCGACCGTTGGCCTGCTCAATATCGGGGTCGAGGAAATCAAAGGCCGCGAGGAAATTCGCGAAGCGGCGGAGCTGCTACGCGCGATGAACCTGCCCCAGTTGGAATATATCGGTTTCGTCGAGGGTGACGGCATTGGCAAGGGGGCTGCCGACGTCATCGTCGCTGAAGGGTTCAGCGGTAATATCGCTTTGAAGGCTGCCGAAGGCACCGCGCGGCAGATCACCGAATTCCTGCGCGGCGCCATGTCGCGCACGTGGCGTGCGCGGATCGGCTATCTGTTTGCAAAAAGCGCATTCAAGTCGCTGCGCGACAAGCTCGACCCCAGCAAATCCAACGGCAGCGTGGTCCTCGGCTTGAACGGCATCGTCGTCAAGAGCCACGGCGGTACCGACGCCGAAGGCTTTGCCTATGCGGTCGATGTTGGCTATGAGATGGTGCGCTACGATCTCCTGAACAAGATCAACAAAATGCTCAACCCCGACGGCAGTGCGCCCCCCACAGCGCCGACCGCGCAGGAGGCTGTCTCGTGACTGCAACACGTTCGGTCGCGCTCGGCTGCGGCTCGTATTTGCCGCGGCGGATCCTGACCAATGCCGAACTGGCAGCGCGGATAGACACCTCCGATGAGTGGATCGTGCAGCGCACCGGGATCCGGCAGCGCCACATCGCCGCCGAGGGCGAATTTACCTCGCATCTGGCCGTTCATGCCGCGCGTGCAGCGCTTGCCAATGCCGGGATCGACGCCCAGTCGATCGACCTGATCGTGCTCGCGACCTCGACGCCGGACAATACCTTTCCGGCAACCGCGGTCGCGGTGCAGGATGCGCTCGGCATCCACCATGGTGCGGCCTTCGATCTGCAGGCGGTGTGCTCGGGGTTCATCTTCGCGCTCGCCACCGCCGATAATTTCCTGCGCACCGGCGCTTTCAAGCGCGCATTGGTGATTGGCGCCGAGACGTTTTCACGGATCCTCGACTGGAACGATCGCGGCACCTGCGTGCTGTTCGGCGACGGCGCCGGGGCGATCGTTCTGGAGGCTGAGGAGCAACGCGGCCGACCCTCCGACCGCGGCATACTGACAACCCATCTTCGCTCCGATGGCCGGCACAAATCGAAGCTCTATGTCGATGGCGGTCCATCCTCGACCCGCACAGTCGGCGTTCTCAAGATGGAGGGGCGCGAGGTCTTCAAGCATGCCGTCGGCATGATCACCGACGTGATCGTCGATGCATTCAAGGCCACCGGCACCACCGCCGAGGATCTCGACTGGTTCGTCCCGCATCAGGCCAACAAGCGGATCATCGATGCTTCAGCGCACAAACTGCATATTGCACCGCAGAAGGTGGTCTTGACGGTCGATTTGCACGGCAATACCTCGGCCGCATCGATTCCGCTGGCGCTGTCGGTCGCCGTCGCGGATGGACGCATCAAGAAAGGTGACCTGATACTGCTCGAAGCCATGGGCGGCGGCTTCACCTGGGGATCGGCGCTGTTGCGCTGGTAGGCGAAATGCAAAAAGTGTATGTACTATCTGGGCTTCTTTCATGCTATTGGCATGTGGGATGAGATGTTGACCGTCACTTAGTAAGTTCATAATTTCAGGATAGGATTGTTCGCCGTGACGTGTGGGGGCAGGCGATGACCGGAACCGGAAAGACAGTGACACGGGTCGACCTCTGCGAGGCCGTCTACCAGAAGGTGGGGTTGTCGCGTACCGAATCATCCACATTCGTTGAGCTGGTGCTGAAGGAAATCACCGACTGTCTGGAGAAGGGTGAGACAGTGAAGCTGTCGTCATTCGGCTCGTTCATGGTACGCAAAAAGGGTCAACGTATCGGACGTAACCCCAAGACCGGAACCGAGGTCCCAATATCGCCGCGCCGCGTCATGGTGTTCAAGCCCTCGGCTATTCTGAAGCAGCGGATCAACGGGCACAGTGCCGGAAATGGCGAAAGCAAGGCCGACTGACGCGAGCGTCATCCGCATAGGTGAAGACCGGATTTTCTCGGGACAAACGACCGGTATTGGCCCGCAGATCATGCTTAAACAGAGCGATCGACCCCGCGCCCGGATCACCAGATGAGGAGTGGACATTTGGACAAGGCTCCGGATGCGTTCCGAACCATCAGCGAGGTTGCCACCGAACTGGACATTCCCCAGCACGTGCTGCGATTCTGGGAGACGCGGTTCGCCCAGATCAGGCCGATGAAGCGAAGCGGCGGGCGCCGTTACTACCGCCCGGACGATGTCGATCTGCTCAAGGGCATCCGCCGTCTGCTGTACGGCGAGGGCTACACTATCCGCGGGGTGCAGCGCATCCTGAAGGAACACGGCATCGCTTCGGTCCAGCGACTGGCGGACGGGACGGCGGTAGCTTCGTTCGGCGCGATTGAGGAAGCGGTCGGGCGCAGCATCCAGGACGACGAGCACGAGCCGGACTCCGGGATCGATGTCGATGACGACGATTACGAGGGCACCGACGGCATCGATTTTCGCCTGCTCGAAACCGACGAGGAGGGTTCTCCGGTGGGCTTCGACGCCGGTCCGATCCCCGGGGTCGCCGGCTCGGAGCGCCCGCTCGACCTGATTAGCCTGGAGGCCGTGTTGCAGGAGCTCATCGTCTGCCGGCAACTGCTGGATTCCGCGCTGAAAGGCTAGCTTTGGCTGCGGAACCGGCGTTCACCGCCGCCCTGCAAAGCCCGGCCAGCCGCCTTGCGCGCGGGCCTGATCGAAGCTAAGGGAACGGCATCGGAGCGTGGCGCAGCCCGGTTAGCGCACTAGTCTGGGAGACTAGGGGTCGGAGGTTCAAATCCTCTCGCTCCGACCAAGAAAAGCCTCGTATCTACGGGGCTTTTTGATTTTGGTGCGCCGTGATCATCCCGGCTGCCAGCGCCGTTTCCACCTCGTGCTGATCGGCGCTGGCCCCAGTTGGCTCGAACCCGGCCGAAACCTCCGGATGCGCTCGCTGCATATTATATCCAGAAATCGACGGTCGAGGCTGGATTTGGCTGAGAGAGCCAAAATAGCGCCAGGAATTCGATCCAAACAGCAGCGATATTAGCCATATTGTCGCGCAAGGGGGAGGCACGGGTGCCTGGAGTCAACAACAAGGGTCGCGTCTACGATTGGTGCAATCATCGCAAGGATCGACAAGACAGGCGGGATTCAGTTCGTGGAATGCAGCTATGAGACTGCCGTATTCGCGACCGCGCGATGATGAGGATTTCCGCGAGCCGCCCGATCTCGACGAGGAACCCATCCAATTCCGTGGCTCACATCGGCGCGCAAGGCCCGTGCCCCAGCCATTCCCGATGATGCGCGTGAGCGTGATCGTGTTGGCGGTCGCGGTGATCTCCGCCGCTGCTGGTGCCGGCATGGTCTTCGTGGCTCGCGCGCCAGGCGTCACAAAGGGCGCCCCGGCGGAAATTTCAACGGCCGAGGTGCCGCTGGCCGCATCAACGGCCCCCTCGCAGATCGCGGAGACCCAATCATTTGTTCCGACTACTCCGCCGGCCGCGACGACCGGACTCGCCGCGAACCCGGCTCCGAGCCCGCACGCCCCCGTCAACGGCGGCGAGGCGCCAAAGACTGACGTGGCGACAGCCGACATCGGGTCCGTGAGTCCTGCGGTTCAGGGAGTGACCGATGCCGAAATACGCTTCGGCATCGCGGCGCCCTTCGCGGGCCCGGCTAAGGAAATGGGTCGCCAGCTGAAGCTTGGCATCGACACCGCATTTGCTGCGGCCAACGACAATGGCGGCATCAACGGTCGGCAGCTCAAATTGGTCGCGGCGGACGACGGCTACGAGCCTACGCGGACCCTCGATGCCATGAAGGAACTTTACGAGAAGAACCAGGTATTCGGCTTCATCGATAACTATGGCAGTCCGACCGCTCAGGTATCGATACCGTACGCGCTCAAGCAACACGCGATCTTCTTCGGCGCATTCTCCGGGGCGAACTCGCTTCGACGCGATCCGCCGGATCGCTACGTATTCAATTTTCGCGCCGGCTACGCCGAGGAAGCCGATGCCGTGGTGCGTTATCTGGTGAAGGTGCGCGGTGTGCTTCCGGAGCAAATCGCGGTCCTTACCCAACAGGACGCCTACGGTGACGCCGGCATGGACGGTGTGATGAAGGCAATACGCGCCATGCGTGGCGGCAATTCGAGCCGCATCCTGCGCATGACCTACAATCGGAATACAGTGAATGTCGACGACGCGGTAGCTTTGCTGCGCCGGCAGAAGACTCCTATCAAGGCGGTCGTGCTGGTGGCCACCTTCAGGCCGGCGGCAAAATTCATCGAAAAGACCCGCGATCTGTTCCCGCAAATGATCTACGCCACCATTTCCGGCGTCGGCACCACCGGCTTGGCCGATGAGCTGAAGCTGCTCGGCCCGCGGTTCTCGAACGGCGTCATCGTGACTCAAGTGGTGCCGGCGGTAGATAGCTACGCTTCGGTCAGCCTCGTCTATAAGAACGCGCTCGCCAGGTACTTTCCCGGTGAGGCCCCGGACTACACCTCACTCGAAAGCTATCTCACCGCCAACGTGCTGATCGAAGGACTGCGACGCGCCGGACCCCAACTCGATACCGAGACGCTGGTGACCACGCTGGAGGGCATGCGCGATCTCGACCTTGGGCTGGGAACGCCGCTGAGCTTCGGGCCAGCCCAGCATCAGGCGCTGCACAAGGTTTGGGGTACGCAGCTGGACCGAAACGCGCAATATCATTCCTTTGATCTGCAGTAAACGTCCGGCCCTGCTGGGGAATACTAGCTATTTTGCAGACATCCGGCGTCGCGCTTAAGGCGCAGCGGCGCGGTTCATGTCGTCGCGCTGGTTGTCATCAATGGCGTACTCAGCTCAACGCAAGCGCCGCTCTAACGCGAATTTCGAAAAACGCAGGCCTGAAGCAAGCGCTCAATTCAATTGCTCGATTGACTTCGACGGGAACCCAATCAACATGTCCGCCAGTGACAAGGTGTCAGGGGCGGGGAGATGTGGCGGTTGATAAGATTTGCGGCCGTGGCTGGAGCGGCCGCGGTTCTCCTGGTCGCGCCGACGGCAAAGGCGGAAGATACCTTCAAGGTCGGGCTGATCCTGCCGATGACGGGACCATTCCAGTCTACCGGCTGGCAGGCCAATGCCGCAGTCGGACTCTTTCTCCAGCAGCGCGGCGATAGCGTGGCCGGGAAGAGTATCGAGATCCTGCTCAGGGATGACGGGGGCGTCATCGACGTCTCGAAGCGGATCGCACAGGAACTCATCACGCTGGACAAGGTCGATCTCCTGCTCGGCTTTGGCCTCACGCCCATCGCGCTGGCGGTGGCGCCTCTGGCGACCGCCGCCAGGATTCCCATGATCGTGACCGTCGCATCGGCCTCGGTGGTGGTCGATCGCTCGCCTTATATCGTCCGCACCATCCAGACGATTCCGCAGATCGCCAATATCATCGGCGCCTGGGCGGCCAACAACGGCATCAGGAACGCCGTGTCGATCGTATCCGACTATGCGCCCGGCCTCGATGCCGAGAAATGGATCGGGCAGTCATTTGAGCAGGCCGGCGGGAAAATGATCGAGCGCCTTCGTCCACCTCTCGCCAATCCGGATTTCGCGCCGTTCCTGCAGCGCGCGCGCGATGTCTCGCCGCAAGCGATCTTCGCGTTCGTGCCGGCGGGCGTCGGCGCCATATTCGCCAAGCAGTTTGTCGAGCGCGGCATGGACAAGTCCGGCATCAGGATCGTGGCGATGAGCGACGTGATGGATGATGACGTTCTCAACGGCATGGGCGATGCCGTGCTCGGCGTCATTTCCGGCGGGCCCTATGCCGTCGCGCACAAATCACCTCAGAACGAGGCATTCGTCGATGCCTTCAAGGCCGCGAATGGCAGCCGGCGGCCGAACATCGTCGCAGTGGCGGCCTACGATGGAATGGAGTTGATCTACCGGGCGCTGGAAGCGACGAAGGGCCGCTCCGACGGACCCGCGCTGGTCGAGGCGATGAAGGGGATGCAGTGGGAGAGCCCCCGCGGCCCGGTGTCGATCGACCCGGCGACGCGCGACATTGTCCAGAACATCTACATGCGGAAGGTCGAAAGGCTGGACGGTGAACTCCACAACGTGGAGTTCGAAACCTATCCGGCGGTCAAAGATCCGGCCCGCTGAACGTCGAGGGGCTCTTGCATGTCTCAAATCCGAGCTGAAACGGTAGGCAGCTTCCTGCGACCTGGTTACCTGTTAGCGAGCCGAAAGGATTTTGCGCAGGCTCGCATCACGGCCGAGGCTCTGCGCGCGGCCGAGGACAGAGCGATCCGCGAGGTCGTCACCATGCAGCAGGATGTCGGGCTCGATATCGTGACGGATGGCGAATTCCGCCGCGAGAACTGGTGGATCGATTTCGTCGCCAAGCTGCACGGCGTCGAAATCTCCAGCGGATCTGGGGCCGTGGCGTTCGATCAGAGTTATATCCCGAAGATGGTCCGCACCGTCGGCAAGCTCGCAACCGACCGGCCGATCGTCCTGCCCGACTATCGCTACCTCGTCACGGTGGCGAGCCGAGCGGTGAAGGTAACCATTCCTTCTCCGACGCGCATGCACTTCCATGGCGGGCGTCAGTCGGTTTCGGCGCAGGCCTATCCCGACATCGAGGAGTTCTTCGCCGATATCGCGGCGATTTACCGCGCCGAGATCGCGGAACTGGAAATGGCCGGCTGCCGCTATATCCAAATCGATGACCCCCTGATGACCTATTTCCTCAGTCCGAAGCTGCGAGCCGAGATCGAGGCGGACGGCGAAAAGCCCGAGCAGCGGCTTGCGCGCTACCTTGAGCTTGTCAACCAGTGCATCGCGTCGAGGCGCGAAGGCACCATCATCGCCATCCACATCTGTCGCGGCAACGCGCGCAGCGAGTGGATCAGCGAGGGGAGCTACGAGGGGATCGCCGAGCAATGCTTCGGCACGTTGGCGGTCGATCGTTATCTCCTGGAGTTCGACGACGAACGCTCAGGGTCGTTTGCTCCACTGCGATTCATGCCAAAGGACAAGCATGTCGTGCTGGGTTTGATTACGACCAAAACGGCGCAACTCGAGAATGCCGACGCCGTCATGCAACGCCTCGAACAGGCGTCGCGGCTGGTTGACCTGAGCCGCATGGCGATCAGCCCTCAATGTGGTTTCGCCAGTGTCGTGGAAGGCAACAAGGTTACCGAAGCCGATCAGCGCGCGAAGCTCGAACTGGTCGTCGACATCGCGCGTAAGACCTGGAAAAGCTGAAGGTCATTTCATGCGGATCACGCGGTTGGGCCTCGTCCATAGGGCCGAGACCGCGATCGCACGGCGGATCACGCCTGCACCGTTAATTTCATACCGGGAATCGTACGACACGCTGATACTCGCGCGAGAGATGATGCGCTGTTGGACAGAAGAGTTCCGTGATGGCTGGCATTCTTGAATCAAATCCATGTGATTTTGCCAGAAAGTGCGTGCACGTGAACCATGGGGCCGTGGCGGATGGAGGCCAGTCCACCTACCTTGGCGTGCAATGGAGGCCGCAAGGCCTTGCCCGGAAGGATGGAAGCGATGAATAAGCTCATTCTGCTCGCAGCTGCGTTGTTGGTCGCAGGCCAGGCGAGCGCCTATGCGCAGGGTGACCATGCGACCAGGCACCACAGGCACTTGATGTCTTCGCACGCGCAGCTGCGTGGCCACGGGGGCGGTTTCTATTACGAAGTCCCTGAATATGCTCCGCCGGTGTACGCTCCTTCGTACAGCGCTCCCGGGTACTACAACAACGACGATGAAGCAGAAGGCCGGACCAGCGGCTGAAGGGGACACTGCAGATGCTGCCTGCCTCGCGGGTGATTTAGCGCAATCGGTCGGGCGTCGCCGTCGGAAAAGCGGTCGCACCCGCCCGGGAGATCGCCGCAGCGGTGATCATTCCGCCACCCTGCGAGATGTCCGCCTGGCCATCATTCAGCAACAGAAGTGCGGCGCAGCCGGCCAAGGCGACGATCGCCGACGTTATTGCGGGAATCAAGCCGTGAAAACGGTCTTTGCTGTCGGAATGCATTTGCCGCTCCGTCCCTCAGTATGGCCCATGTCCGAGTTACGTCGGGAGTTGGGGTTTGTTTCAGAGCGCAGGGCTGATCCACGTGTTCTTGAACATGCGTCGCTCCGGGAACGATCCAGTGAGCCAGCGGGCCGCCATTGATCCCGTCGGGCACGGACAAAGCCTGGCCATGCCGGAATCAATGCTTTGGCAGGCCGAAGGCAATCTCCTGATCGAGATGCGAGTTGGCGAGGACTTCCCGTTCGGGTGACTCCGTGATGAGCGGGCTAATTCGTCCTTTGCCCAGACATTGCTCGCAGGGCGCAGGATAGAGCTTGCGGCCAGGCTGAGCAGGCTGTGCGACGGGCGGAAATCCGGTCCCGTGGCAGGTTGGGCAAATGACTTCCGTGTTTATCCTTCTCGACCTGTGTCTTTTCATAGCGTTGATATCTCCGGAACGGGGAAAGTTTCCACTTCTCGATGCAGAGCGTGGCCACCCTCCTGGGTGTGTCGGCTTGACTGGAAGCCAGTCGTCACCGCGATCACTTTGCAGGCTGCACGGCGCGCTTTGATCACTCTGCGATCTCAACCAAGGCGCGTAGCTTGATCAGGACTTTGCCCGATCCGTCTGCAACTTCCATTCGCCACTCGGGCTCCGATTTCAGCTCAGTGGCGATTCCACGAGCCAAGTCGCTCCAAATCGACAAGGCGAGGCTGCATGCCGCGCTGCTATCCGGCAGCTCGGCCATTTCGCCTTGGCTATTGGAATATCTGCCTAGCGGCACGCGAAAATAGTATTCGGGCATTCTCAGTGACACCTACAAGGTTACGAAACGTCATTAACGCAGTTGGCGCGGCGGGCTCGAAAAAAAGCCTTCAAACTTTTCTTCGGCTGACCACAGGCTGCTGCGTTCGTGCATTTCATCAGCCTTCGATGCTAGATAGAATATTCAAGCGGGCGCGAGCATCCGTACTTCAACGGAAACGGACCTGAACTCTTGATTAAGCCTAATCGCGACGCCGTCGTGGTTAAGCGCATTGAGATCCTAAACGTCACGGTGAAATCAGCGGCAGCAATACGAATGACATTCGGGCTGGTCGATGCCGCCGTTGATGCAACGAAAGCCGCGCCGTGATGACTACGTCGACACATCGATAGGTGCATCCCTGGGCTGCAGGCGATCTGGGAGTGAACGCATGGGAGTATCGCCGGGCACGAGACAAGGCTCAAAAGAGCTTCGACATTCCAGCCCACAGAATCCGGGCGCGCAGCCGAGTTGCGATGGGACCGTTCGCTCGCTTCATCTGATGCACGTCGCGGCGAGCGTGGGGTCGGGATGTACTCGCCTTGCGATGGCCAATGAGGGTGGAGGCCCCATCAAGATGTCCTAACCGGCACCCTGAGATATTGCTTACGTCCTGGTTTCGTGAAAAAGAAGCATCAGCGAACTTCATCGACCGGCGAGCGGCAAAAATCTGCAGGGAAAACGGGGGCGAACACTGATCCTCTGGCTCCGACCCGGCGGTCTAAAATCTGCAACGGAAAGGTTTCCTATCCCATGAAGGATTTTGCCGGCAAGATCGCTGTCATCACCGGGGGCGGCACGGGCATGGGCCGCGAGCTGGCGCGGCAACTGGTTGTCGAGGGCTGCAATGTTGCGATGTGCGATATTTCAGTCGATGCGATGGCGGAAACCAAGCGGCTTTGCGAGGTCGAAAAGCTGCCGCAGGGTCTGCGCATCACAACCCATGTCGCCGATGTCTCGATCGAAGACCAGTTCCAGCGCTTCCGCGATGAAATCACCGATCAGCAGGCCACCGACAAGATCCATCTCTTGTTCAACAACGCCGGCATCGGCGGCGGTGGCAGCCTGTTCACCAACACCAGGGAACAGTGGGAAAGGACCTTCAACATCTGCTGGGGCGGCGTCTATCTCGGCGTCCGGACCTTCCTGCCGATGCTGGTGAAGGCCGATGAGGGCCACATCGTCAATACTTCGAGCGTCAACGGCTTCTGGGCGTCCATCGGCATGGGCGTATCGCACACCGCCTACAGCGCCGCCAAATTTGCGGTGAAGGGATTTACCGAGGCACTGATCAATGATCTCAGGCTGAACGCGCCGCACATCAAATGCTCGGTGGTGATGCCCGGCCATATCGGAACCTCGATCGTTTCGAACTCTCGAAAAGTCCAGAGCGGCAGCGAATCCGATCGCCTGACCGATCAAGAAATCGCGCTGACCCGGGTGCGCCTGGCGGCCTCCGGCGTCGATGCGGCCAGCCTGTCGGACGAGGATGTGCAGACCATGGTGGCCGAGCGCGCCCGCAGCTTTCGCGAGGATGCGCCAACCACGGCCGCGGCGGCTGCGAAAATCATCCTCGACGGCGTCAAGGCGCCCCGATGGCGCATCCTGGTGGGTGACGATGCCCATCGTCTCGACGAACGTGTGCGACAAACGCCCGAGCGAGCCTATGATGCGGATTTCTACCAGAGCTTTGCCGAGGAGGTGGGTTGGCGGCTGGGGTGATGCCACACGCGATGCTAGCTTCGAAGAGGGCTAGGCTGCGCGCACGCTATCGAGGAATTTTTCGACCTCTGCCTTGAGGTGCGTACTCACTTCCGAGAGCTCCTTCGCCGATTTCAACATCATGCCGGACGTTGTTCCCGTGTCGCGCGCCGTGCCCGCAACCCGCTCGATGTTGTCAGCCACATCGAGGGTCCCGCGGGCCGCGGCCTGAACCCCTTGCGCGATGCTTTGGGTCGCCGTGCCCTGCTGTTCGACCGCTGAGGAAATCGAGGTCGTGATCCCGCTGATGCGCTCGATCGTGGAACCGATCGCCCTGATCGCGCTGACGGATTCGCCGGTGGCGCGCTGCATGTTGACAATGTGGGTGCTGATTTCATCGGTGGCCTTTGCCGTCTGGCCCGCGAGGTTCTTCACTTCTTGCGCGACTACTGCAAATCCGCGGCCAGCATCGCCGGCGCGGGCGGCCTCGATGGTCGCGTTGAGGGCGAGCAGATTGGTCTGTGCCGCGACCGAGGTGATGAGTTTCAACACTTCGCCGATCCGATCCCCCGCCAGCGACAATTCCGCCATGCGTTGGTCGGTGGCGCCGGCTTGCCTGACGGCGTCGGCGGTAATGCCGTTCGACTCCTGAACGCGACGGCTGATTTCGACGATCGACTGCGACAGCTCGTTGGAAGCGGTCGCGGCGCTGCGGACGTGCTCGGAGGCCTGCCTGGAAGCGTTAGCGGATCGGCCCGACATCTCTGCCGTCGTACGCGCGGACTGGGAAAGCCGTTGCGCATCCTTTTCAAATTGGCCCGAAGCATCCAGTACGCGCTCGATGATGCCCCCGATCTTGGCGCGAAAATTCTCGACGAAGCGATGGCGCTCTTCCAATTGGCGATCCCTGGCCAGTTTTTCAGTGCTGATGCGCTCAGCCTCGAGCTCGTTGTGTTGGATCCGGTTGCTCTTGAAAACGCTGACAGTGCGGGCAATCATGCCGATTTCGTCATGACGGTCGGCGTGCTGAACTTCGACATTCGTGTTTCCTTCGGCCAGAACAGTCAACGTTGCCGCCACCGCCTTCAGGGGTCGGGTGATGCGGCGGACCAATAGCATCGTCATTCCGAGCACAAGCAGGGCGGCGACCGCGGCTGCGATGGCCATGGCCGAGAGCGCCTGCCAAAGCATGCCATCGAGCTGTGCTGTCGGGATGCCCACATAGGCGATGCCGATCACCTTGTCATTGGCGCCAAAGACGGGCTGATAGGCTGTATAGAACCTTCGACCGAACAGCACCGCGGGACCTTTGTAGGCCTCGCCGCGACGAAGCAAGGGCTGCCCCGGATGATCGGGTGCGAGTGAGGTGCCGACCGCGCGTTCACCATTTTCTTTCTTCACGTTGGTGGTTCGGCGCACAAACTGCTGCGTCGCCTCGTCGTAGACGAATAGGGTGGCGGTACCTCCGACATAGGAGGTCGCCCGGTCCACAATCCCGTGGTCGCTAAATTCCGGCATCTGGGGAATTTCAATGCGCTCGACGACGCCATCGCGAACGGCGATCTTGGCAGTAGGAAAGGCCTCCCCGAACGCCAGAGCAAGGGTGCGGAGGTTGCCGTCGATATCGCGCTGTGCGCGGCTATCGAAGTCGCGCGCCAGGGACCAATAGCCCGCGCCGGCCACCAGCGCAGTATTCACTAAAATCAGCAGCGCTGCGCTCAGAACGGACTTTGGCCCCAGACCAAGGCGCCAAAAAGTCAAGCTGCCTGCTCTAAATCCCAACGCCATGGAGCCACTCCAGATGAAAGCCACGGTCGTATAGTATTACCTTTAAAGATTTCGTTTACCCCATCTCATCAATTGATCATTTTCGAGTTAATCCAGGCCGAACGCTTTGCTGCTCAACCGTGAACGACCGACTTGGCGATCATGCAATGGATGCCCTTGGCGCCATTGACCGTCTGCGTCACCCGCAGATCCGCGGCCAGGCTGCACAGGGTGTAGGCATCCTCGCGCGACAGGTTGCGCTTTTCACCCAACAGCACGATCATGTCGCGAAGTGCACGCACCACGCATTGATCGAGATCGGGATCCATCGCCATCGTCATGTAGTGCGACGGTGTCTCCGCGCGGGGATATTCGAAGCGCAGATCCCGGCGCAGCGTCAGCCGAAAACGGCCCTGAAGTGCGGTCTCAATCGCAGTGACGCAGACCTCGCCATCGCCCTGGGCGCCATGGCCATCGCCGCAGGAAAACAGCGCGCCCGGCACAAACACCGGTAGATAGAGTGTGGCGCCTGGCGTCAGTTCCTTGTTGTCCAGGTTGCCGCCCATCGCGCGCGGGATCAGCGATGTGATGCGTCCCCAGGCCGGCGGCGGCGCCACACCCATCACGCCGAAGAACGGTTTTAGGGGCAGCTCCAGTCCCCAGGGCAGCCGTCCCACCATGCGCGTGCGGTCAAGCGGAATGTTGATCTGGCGGAATTCGTGGAAATCGTCGGGCAGGGTGCCTGCCAGCGGCCTGATCAGGTTGTAACCCCAGTCCTGCCGGAGATTGACGTCGAGGATTTCGACCTCCAGCACATCGCCTTCATCCGCGCCTTCGATCGCGATCGGCCCGGTCAGGATGTGACCCGGCAGCATCCGCTCGCTGATGGCATGAACTTCCGCAAGCTCGGGCGGCACATGGAACAGGTTGCGGTCGGGCACCACGTCGGGGCCGCCGCTGATGGTGTCGATGGTCACTTCATCGCCGCTGGCAATGGTAAGGACCGGTCTCAATCTGGCTTCGAAAAAGCCCCAGTGGCAGGTCTCGGGGCTTGCGTGCAGGTGATGGTGCGTCATGGACGGGGCTCTGCAGGGGTTTGTGTGGGAGCGGGGGCGGGCGAGTGTGCCCGCGATCGATGGTCATGTCGAATGCCCCGGAGCCATTGCATGCTGCGATCGAAATTGGACAGCACCCCTGGGCACCAGATCGATTGCCAAACCCAACGCAGTATGACGCCAAAGCGGCGCGACACGAATGCCGGTCCGTCATGCCTCCGACACCCGAATTCCGCAGACCGATGGATATCCGGGACAAGCCCGCGTATGACGTGCTGCCGGCTATACCGGCGGCGTCGTAATTTATCGGGCAAAGACAGTAATAGAGGCTTGCCGTGTTTTTTGTGCTTTCAAAGACGCTCGGTGTGATGCTCTTGCCGACCAATGTCCTGCTCGGCGTCGGGCTGCTCGGATTGCTGCTGCTGGCCACGCGATTTGTTTCGCTTGGCCGCAAACTCGTAGTCGCTTTTGTCGTGCTGATGGCGATCTGCGGGTGTTTGCCGCTCGGAAACTGGTTGCTTTATCCGCTGGAACAGCGATTTCCGTCGTGGGATGCGACGCGGGGTGCGCCGGACGGCATCGTCGTGCTCGGGGGATCGATCGATCCCGACCTTTCGATGAATCGTGGCGCGCCCATTGTCAGGTCCGGAGCCGACCGCATCATCGCGGCCGTGGCACTCGCGCGTCGTTATCCGAAGGCACGCATCATATTCACCGGCGGAAGCGCAAATTTGATCTCGATCGATGCGAAGGAAGCCGATTACGCGCTGGCGGTATTCGAAAGTCTCGGGATCTCCGGAGAGCGTATCGAGATCGACCGGCGCGCGCGCAACACCGAGGAGAACGCCGAATTTTCCAAAGCCTTGGCAGCGCCGAAAAGCGGTGAACGATGGCTGTTGGTGACGTCGGCCTTCCATATGCCGCGCTCGGTCGGCCTGTTTCGCAAGGTGGGATTTGCAGTGGAACCCTATCCCGTCGACTGGCGAGTGGGCGGCCTTATCGATCTCTTGAGCTTGCGGATCTTCTCGCTTGAGGCGCTCGGCTCTGTCGATCTCGGCGCCCGCGAGTGGATGGGGCTGGCCGCCTATTGGATATCCGGCCAATCAAGCGAGTTCTTCCCCGGCCCGGATCGGCCATGAACAAACTGCCGCCTGCTTTGCCATCAGGATCGGCGCTTCAGGTCTTCAACAAATATTCAAGAGGTTTCCTTTGTTTTTCCTGCTTTCCAAAACACTCGGCGTCCTTTTATTGCCGACCAACTTTCTGATCGTCGTTGGGCTGGTCGGGATGACGCTTCTGGCCACACGATTTTTTTCCCTCGGCCGGAAGCTTTTGATGGCGTCTGTCCTACTGCTCGCTTTTTGCGGGTTCTCGCCGCTCGGAATATGGCTGCTATATCCTCTTGAACAGCGATTTCCGCCATGGGATGCCGCCCAAGGCGCACCGGATGGCATCGTAGTGCTCGGCGGCGCAATTGATGCCGATCTTTCTGCCGGGCGCGGCACGGCTGTGTTTGATACCTTCGCCGGTCGACTGATCGCTGCCGCCGCGCTGGCCCGTCGCTATCCAAAGGCCAGGCTTCTCTATAGCGGTGGCAACGCCGACCCGGGGGCGGTGGATGCACCCAGGGAAGCGGATTTCGCGCCGGCCGTGTTTGAAAGCCTTGGCATTTCCAGAGATCGCATCCTGGTGGAGCGGCGGTCGCGCAACACCTTCGAAAATGCCGAGTTTTCCAAGGCGCTGGCGGCGCCGAAAGATGGCGAGCATTGGTTGTTGGTCACGTCAGCCTTCCATATGCCGCGGTCGGTCGGTATTTTTCGGAAAGTCGGCTTCTCGGTCGAGCCATGTCCTGTCGACTGGCAACTCGCCGGAGCTTCCGATCTCACGAGGTCGACGGTGATCGCGGTTGACGGGCTGCAGCGCACCGACCTCGCGACGCGCGAGTGGATCGGGCTTTTGGCCTATTGGCTGACCGGCAAAACCAGCACGCTGTTTCCGGGGCCGATGCCGGAATGAGCGGGCGTGGACCGGATGAACGAAGCGAGATCTGGGTGTTCTCGGGTACGATCCTCCCCGCAATCCCGAAAACCCCTCTCACTTGACACCCCTGCGGCATGAATTTAGACAATTTGGAGTTGTGCAGGGGGGCGCGATGAAGAAAATTCTGATGTGGCTGGTTTCGTTCGCTGTCGTGGGCAGCTGGTCGGCGAGCGCGGCAGCGCAGTGCACGCGCCACTTCTACAACAATTCCGGCGTGGAATGGTCCATGAGCATGGCCAGCATCGGCCTCTGCAACGGCTTGCCGTTCTGTACCATCAAGCCCCACACCACCTCCACCCTCGTCTATTTTCCCTTTCCCGTCGGAGGGATTGTGATCAGTTCTCCCTTCTACAATGATTCGTTCGCCGTATCCGGCTGCCGGATCCATCACAGCGGCAGCACCGGGGCGATCGCGGTCAATGATCCGGCCGATGGCGATGTGACCACTTGCGGCCGCGGCTGGCGTTGTCCCGGTCCATCTCGCCGCCGCCTGCGCTGATCGTCGCACCGTCGCGATCTGCTGCCGATGGCGTGACCACCGTTGTAGGATTTGTCACTTCTCGCACGCAAGGCTGCGGTCGGCAGGCATGCGGCATGCCGGATACGTGGTAGTCGCGGCCGGCGGCTATTTCGGCTAGGATCAACGCCTCTTGCCAAGCGCGGCCAAATCTAACGTCCGGGGAGTGCCAGTTCATGCAACACGCAGCGGCGAGCGAACCCAAGCTCGATCTGACCGCTATGGTGGCCGACCTGAATAATTTGCTTCGCCTCAAGACCACCGTGATCGGCATGAAGATGTTCGCGCGGGCGGACGAAATGGCTGCTGTTCCAAAAATCCGACGCCCGACCGCGGTGCATACCACCGACCAGATCGTCAGCATGGCCTCGCGGCTGGGCTGGACCGTCGGCATCACGTCGGACGATCTGGTCGGCGCGCAGTGCCGCGCCGTGATCGGCCTGGCACCGCAGGACGAGAAGTGGCTTGCCGGTCAGGCTTATGTCGGCGTCTGGCACGAGAGTGCCGAGGACGCGCACAAGCGCCAACAAGCGCTCGATGTCGTGCCCTATGGCCGCTACGAAGCGCTGGTGGTGAGTCCGCTCGCCAGCGGCCGGCTCAATCCGCCGGACATCTGTCTAGTCTACGCCACGCCGGGTCAGATGATCATCCTGATCAACGGCCAGCAGTGGAGCGGATACAAGAAATTTGAATGGGGCGTGGTCGGCGAGACCGCTTGCGCCGATTCATGGGGGCGGGCGCTCAAGACCGGCGAGCCCAGCCTCTCGCTGCCGTGCTACGCCGAGCGGCGCTATGGCGGGGTGCCGGATGAGGAGATGCTGATGGCACTGTCGCCTGCCCACCTCGCCAAGGCCATCGCCGGCATGAAGGCGCTGGCCAAAAACGGGCTGCGCTACCCGATCGCGCCCTATGGTATCCAAAGCGACGTCCGGGCCGGCATGAGTGTTTCGTACGCCAAAAAATGAAGGCTGCAGGGAAATCCTCCGGCGCAGCGATCACTTCATTAGTTTCCTCAAGGATATGGTTCGATGAAGACTTCGTCGCAATTCGACATCGTTGTCTATGGTGCTACCGGCTTTACCGGGCAACTCGTCGCCGAATATCTCGCCGCGCATTATGTCGGCGCGGGTAAGCCGACCTGGGCGATGGCTGGACGAAGTCTCGAGAAACTCGCCAACGTTCGCGCGGCGATCGGCGCGCCAGCCGATATCCCCCTGATCGTCGCCGACGCTGGGGACCCCGCTTCGCTGAAGGCGATGGTTGATCAGGCCAATATGGTGCTCACCACGGTCGGACCCTACCAGTACTACGGCACCGAACTGGTCGCGGCCTGCGCCGCCACCGGCACCGATTATCTCGATCTCTGCGGCGAGCCGCTGTGGATGCGCCAGATGATCGACGCCCATGAGGCCTCGGCTAAAACCACAGGTGCCCGCATCCTGTTCTCGTGCGGTTACGATTCGATCCCGTTCGAACTTGGCGTGTTCTTTTGCCAGCAGACCGCCATAAAGCAGCTCGGTGCGCCGGTCAACCGGATCAAGGGCCGGGTGCGCGCCATGAAGGGCACGCTGTCGGGGGGCACCGCGGCAAGCATGAAAGCGATGTTTTCCGCCGCCGCCAACGATCTCAGTCTGGTGGCGCTGATGCGCAATCCGTTCGTGTTGACGCCGGGCTTCGATGGTCCCCGGCAGCCACCGGGCAATAAGCCGTTATACGACGAGGATCTCGCTTCCTGGACGACGCCGTTTGTGATGGCCAACATCAACACCCGAAACGTGCACCGCTCCAACATGCTGCTCGGTTTTCCCTACGGTCGTGATTTCGTCTACGACGAGATGATGCTGACCGGCCCGGGTGAGCAGGGCGAACAACGGGCCCGGCGCATCCTCGCCGCCAACACCTCGGAGAAAATGGGAAGCGGCGGTCCGAAACCGGGCGAGGGCCCCTCCAAAGAAGAACGCGAGTCCGGCCTCTATGATCTGTTGTTCGTCGGCCTTGCGCCGGACGGCCGTCAGGTCCGCGTCGCCGTCCGCGGCGATCGCGATCCCGGCTATGGTTCGACCTCGAAGATGATTGCGGAATGCGCGATTCTGCTTCGCCAGTCGCCGGAGGTCAAAGGCGGCATCTGGACGCCGGGCGCGGCGCTGGGCCATGGACTCATTAAGCGTCTGGTCGATCACGCCGGACTGACCTTCGAGGTCGAGACGTCATCCTGAGCCCAGGTTGCGTCGGGATCGGGTGCCTGTCGCGCATCGTCCAGTGTCGGCCGCTGGCTCTGCGCGGCGACGAACATGCCCCACATCGCGCCCAGCATCATCCAGAAATGCCGCCAGTGATCGGTGTCGATGATGAAGTTCTCGCCGACTGCTCCCAGGAAGGCCGAGAAAATGGCGATGTAGGTGCGCTGCCAGGGTACGCGGACAAACAGGTGGCGGAAGCCCATCAGGATGGTGACGAATACCAGCGCCGGATAGCAGACCCCCGAAATCCAGCCGCCGGACATGAAGGCGTTCAGGAAGGAATTGTGGGTATCCTCGGGGAAGAAGTTGTGGAACTGTAGCGGTCCGATGCCGAGCGGCAAGTCGAGCGCCATCTCGGCGCCGAGCAGATGCCGGCCGAACCGGCCAAAGCGGCCTTCGTCGTAGCTTTGGTCGAAGCTGGCACGCTGCCTGAACATGTCGTTGATCGAGTCGAACGACAGCAGCACCGCGATCAGCATCGCTACGAACAACACCGCGATCGCCGCGGTCACGATGATGCGCGTACGCTGCCTGCGCGACGGGGTGGTCAGGACCATCAGCAGCAGCATGAAGGCGGATGTCAGGGCGATGCCGCCCCAGGCGGCGCGCGAAAACGCCAGCAGGATCGCTAGCGTCAGGATTCCCAGAGTTACGGTGCTGCGCAGGGATTTTCCCATTCGGTCGCAAACGACGCTTTGCAGCACGAACAAGGTGGGCAGAATCAGGAACGCGGCGAACACGTTGGGGTCCTTGAAGGTGCCGCGGGCGCGTCCGTACAGCGTCAGCAGATCGTGTCCGCCAGGGACGAGGTCGAGGTAGCCGACAATGCCGGCGACCGCGGCGATCAAGCCGCCCACGATCAGGCCGCGGCGAAGCATGTCCAGCCGGTCCACCGTATCTTCCGACAACGTCAACGCGAAGAACATCACCGTGGCCGCCATGTACCAGGATGTCTCGATCCAGCTGATGACCAAGGGCTGGTCCGTCAGCGGGATGGCGCAGATGGTGTAGCCGATATTGAGCAGGAACAGGAGCACGAGCAGCGGCATGAAGGCCGGCCGCAGCCGCAGGCCCGCGGCAATGAAGATGACAGCCGCGACCAGCGTCACCAGTTCGTAAGGGCTCGGTTCGATGAAAACGATAGCAACGGAGACGCCGACCAGCCACATTAGCCTGCGCAACAGGGCCAGCAGGCGCGGCGCCGTGTGTGATGAAGGGAAACCCTCCGCTGTCGCCGCATACGTCATTGCAGGCTCTAATTGTCAATCGGGGAGCGCTCTAGTAGGCGTTTTCGTTCTTGGTCATCAGCGCAAGCGGTGTCTTGAGTACAATGTAGAGATCAAACAGCACCGACCAGTTCTCGATATAATAGAGATCGAACTCGACGCGCTTCTGGATCTTTTCCTCGCTGTCGACCTCGCCGCGCCAGCCGTTGATCTGGGCCCATCCGGTGATGCCCGGCTTGACGCGATGACGTGCGAAATATCCATCCACCGCTTCGTCGAATAACCGGCTCTGCAATTTGCCCTGCACGGCATGCGGTCGTGGACCGACCAGCGACAGGTTGCTTCTGAAGACGACGTTGAACAGCTGCGGCAACTCGTCAAGGCTGGTCTTGCGGATAAAGCGACCGACGCGAGTGACGCGGCTGTCGTTTTTGGTCACGACCTTGGCGGCCAGCGGATCGGCATGATCGTGGTAGAGCGAACGAAACTTCAAGACATCGATCCGCTCGTTGTTGAAGCCGAACCGCTTCTGGCGGAACAGCACCGGGCCCGGACTATCGAGCTTGATCGCCAGTGCGACCAACGCCATCACCGGCAGCGCCAGCAAAAGAATCAGCGCGCCGACGAAATGGTCGAACAGCCATTTCATCACCAGATCCCAGTCGGTGATCGGGGCTTCGAAAACGTCGAGCGTCGGTACTTTGCCGAGAAAGGAGTAGGAGCGGGGGCGAAAGCGCAGCTTGTTGGTGTGAGCGGAGAGCCGGATGTCGACCGGCAGTACCCACAATTTCTTCAGCATCGCCAGGATCCGTGTCTCCGCGGATATCGGCAAGGCGAACAGCACCAGGTCGACACGGGTGCGGCGGGCAAATTCGACGATGTCGTCGACCTTGCCGAGTTTGGGTTTGCCCGCGCAGGTCCCCAGCGCGCGGTCATCGTTGCGGTCATCGAATACGCCGAGGATATCCAGATCGGTATCGTCCTGATCCCTTAGCGCCTGGATCAGCGTTTCGCCAGCATGATCCGAGCCGACTACGATGGTACGGCGGTCAAGCCGGCCTTGACGTGCCCAACTGCGCACCATCGCCCGTAGAAACAGCCGTTCGGCAATCAGGGTCGCAAGACCGATCACGAAAAATGCCGCCAGCCAGAACCTTGATACCTCGTCGCCAAGCTTTGCGAAGAAAGATGCGCTGATGAATAGCAGAAACACGAAGGCCCAGGCCGAGATCATTCGCGTCAGTTGACGGAGTTGACCTCGAAAGACCTCCATGACGTAGATATCGGCAGCCTGGAAACAGATCACCGCGGTAGCAGTCATGCCAAGAATGGCCATGACAAACTCCCAGTGAAAGCCGTCGATCCGCACCACGTAGCCGAAGTAGAGCCCGACGCCGACGACACTGAGCACCAGGAAATCGGCGAGGCGAACGGCGCCCGATATCACGATCGATGAATAGGCAGGCCGCACCTTTTGGTTGACGACGGCTAGGGCTGCTGGCGACAGCCGGCGGCGCCGCTCAAGCGGAGCCACCTCCGTGGTGGCCGCGGCGTCCACGGCCGCGGCTTCCAACATTGAGCGTGCGTTGATCGGTTCCACGGTACCTGGGTCCTGCACAGCGTTGAGTGCTGCGCGTCAAGGCGGCATTCCCTGCCTCAACGCTTAACGGATAAATCGGAAGAAACGGTTATCGTCGGTAAAGCAGCAAGGGTAACGCTTGCAAGCGCGTCGCCATAGCCGGCCAATACGCCTTCGACCATCGCCTGTTGCGAAAAATGCAGGAAGATTCGTTCGCGCAGGGATGTTGCGCGGGCCCGCACAGTAGCGGGATCCCGCAGCGCGGTCGCGATCGAAGCCGCCATGGCCCCGGCGTTATTCGGCGCGAACAGCGCATCGGCGTGGGGACCGAAAATTTCCGGGATGCCTCCGACATCGGCTGCCAGCATCGGAATTCCCGCCGCGGCCGCTTCGATCACGACATAGGGCATTGAATCCCCACGCGACGGAACCACGAGCAGATGGCCCTTGGAGAAGCCAAAGCGGGCCTGGACGTGGCCGATGAAACGCGCCGCCTCGCCCAGACCCAGCCGCTCAACCTGGGCCTTGAGGCTCCCAAGTTCCTCGCCGTCGCCGGCTAGCGTCAGCGTGATCGGATTTCCGTTGGCGCGAAGCCGTGCGACCGCATCGATCAGGAGATCGGCGCCCTTGATGTGCCTGAACTCGCCAACATACATGATATCGGTGGCATCGGCCGCCGGAACCACGGGCTCGAATTCCTTCCTGGTGACGCCGTTAAAGACGCAACGCACCGGCCGGCTCGGCGTGCCGATGGTGCGCTGATACGTGTCGCGCGCGAAGGCGCTTTCGAACAGGAAAAGATCGGTGTTGTTCATCAGCGTTCGTTCAATGCAGCCGTATAAAGCGCCCTTCAGCGTTTCGACTGGATAATGCAGTGAGCCGCCGTGCGGCGTATAGACGCGTATGGCCGTTTTGGAACGGGGTCTCAGGCGGACGAAGGCTCCGGACTTGGCGCCATGTCCGTGCAGGACGTCCGGCTGCAGCCGCCGGACCATATCCATGAAACGTGCCCACACCAGAATGTCCGCGGGATGCGGTTCGCGACGAATCGCAAGACGCTGAACGCCGAGTTTAAGTCGCGGAGCGATTTCCGACAGTGCGGCCTCCGCACGAGCGCCGCCGGTAAGGCTGTCGGCGATGATGCCAACGTGATGACCGCGCTCGGCCTGGCCATTGGCGAGGTCCAGGATGTGACGAAAGATGCCGCCGACCGGCGTGCGCACGGCGTGCAGGATGCGTAGCGGCGAGTTTGAAATAGCGTGCATTATAGGAACCAGCGTTCGCCGACCAGAAAGGTGTCGCCCCGGCCCAGCGCGGCGCCAGGCCGCGTCACTGTGCGCTGCGGACCCGCGTCAAGATGCTGGCGCAGCCCCCAGCCATGACGGGCGACCGGCAGGCAACAAAGAACGGCGCGCACGCCTCGCATCGGACAGCCCAGGCATGGGAAGAGGTATGTTTTGATTAAGGACGTCGAGCGTTAACAAAACATGACTGCGGCGATCAATGTCGGATGTCGTCGCAACCATCGGCTGAATTAACCGCGCGGCAACCTTAATGGAGTGTAATCGGCAGAGGTGAAGTGGCATGGCGTCTGCGGGAGTGTGCGATGCGTTTGGCGTTCTGGCGTGCTGGCAAGGATGTGGCGGGCGGGCAAGAGGCTGTCATCAAGCGCTCTGCCCCAGAACCCAAATTGGCCAGCACAAAACGCGTGGTGGGGACCGCGGCAGGCGACCTCGACTTGCGGGAGCTCGGCCAGGCTCTTGTGAGCAAGAAGCAGTGGATCATCATCCCCACGGTGCTTGCCGCGATCTTGTCGATCACCGCCGTCAATCTGGTTACCCCGCGATATAAATCCGAGGCGCGCATCCTGGTCGACGGACGGGAGAACGTTTTCTTGCGGCCGAACGGCGAGCGCAGCGAAGAACGCGCAGCGCTCGACGCGGAGGCCGTCACCAGTCAGGTTCAGCTCCTGCTGTCGCGCGATCTGGCGCGCGAGATCGTCAGGCAGAACAAGCTGGCCGAGCGGCCGGAATTCGATCCGGTGCTACGGGGCTTTCTGCCGTTGAAGTCGGTGCTGGCGCTGATCGGGATCGGTCGCGACCCGTTGTCGCTGACACCGGAAGAGCGGGTGCTGGACGCCTATTTCGAGCGGTTCACCGCCTACGCGGTCGATAAATCGCGCGTCATCGTCATCGAGTTCGAATCGCGCGATCCGGAGCTCGCGTCGCGCGTTGCCAACTCGATCGCGGAAGGCTATCTGGTCATGCAGCAGGCGGCCCGGCAGGCGCAGGCCAAAGACGCCAGTCAATGGCTGTCGGGCGAAATCGACAGCCTGCGCAAGAAGGTTGCAGAAGCGGAATTCCGAGCCGAGGAATTCCGTTCCAAATCGAGCCTGTTTGTCGGCACCAATAATACCACGCTCTCAAACCAGCAGATGGGCGAGCTCAACACGCAACTTAACAATGCGCGGGCGCTGAAGTCCGACGCGGAATCGAAGGCCCGGCTGATCAAGGAAATGCTTCAGAGCGGCCAGCCGATCGAGGCTTCCGAAATATTCAATTCCGAACTGATCCGAAGACTGTCCGAACAGCGCGTTACGCTGCGAGCACAGCTTGCCGAGCAGTCATCGACCCTGCTCGACGGCCATCCGCGCATCAAGGAGTTGAAGGCGCAGCTCGCCGATCTGGATCGTCAGCTGCGCGATGAGGCGAGCAAGATCTCACGCTCGCTCGACAACGATGCCCGTATCGCCAGCGGTCGGGTCGACGGCCTGAGTGCGAGCCTCGAGCAGTTGAAGCGCCAGGCGACATCGTCCAACGGCCAGGACGTCCAGCTTCGGGCACTGGAGCGGGAAGCCAAGGCGCAGCGCGATCTTCTGGAATCCTATCTTGCGAAATATCGCGAGGCCAACACGCGCGAGACCATCGAGGCGGCGCCGTCGGACGGCCGTATCATCTCCCGCGCCACTGTTTCCAACATCCCGGCATATCCCAAGAAGTTGCCGATCGTGTTGATCGCCACGTTGGCGACGCTGATGCTCAGCGCGGGAGCGATCGCAACCGGTGAGTTGCTGCGCCTGACGGCGCCGCCCGCGGCGACCGCGATCGCGTCGCTGCCGGTTCCGGCCGAGAGGCCGATGGTTGCGACGATTACCGCCGCCGAACCGGCTGCCATCTTCGCCGAGCCGCGTCCGGAGCCTTGGATCGAATCCGGTCCGGCAGTTGCGCCGGGCCCGATCGTCAGGCCTGAGTTCACCGAGATCGGGCAACTCGCCGAAGCCTTGCGCGGGGCAGGCGAAGCGGCACGGAAGGTCACGGTCCTCGGCACTGCCGCGGGCGAGAGCATCGCCAGCACGGTGCTGGCCTTGGCCCGGCTGCTCGCGCGCGATGCAAGAGTCGTGGTGGTTGATTTGGCCGCTTCGCCCGTCATCGCGGCGGCATCGATCGATCCAGCCGCGCCGGGGCTGGCCGAATTGGTGCTCGGCGAAGCGTCCTTCTCGCAGATCATTACCAGGGACCAGCGATCACGCGCTCAGCTTGTGAGCGCCGGGCGTCCGGGATTTGACCGGGCGTTGCTGCAGTCGCCGCGATTAACGCTTGCGATCGATGCATTGCTGCGGGTCTATGATCATGTGTTGCTGGATGCGGGTCCCGCTTCCGATCTGCCCGCGGAGTTGCTTACGGCACAGGCGCGCGCCGTGGTGGTGCCGGATGAATCGATGGCCGGTGACGCACGCATGCTGATGTGCGATCAGCTCAAGGCAGTTGGCTTCAGTGAGGTGATGCTGCTGACCCGGCAGCCCGTCGAAGCGATCGAGTCGGATTCGCGGGTGGAGGCGGCCTGAAGGCGGCAGCCTCAGCGTCAGGGAAGGGGGATTGCGTCAGCGAAGCACGTTGCGCAGCTTCAGTGCGGTCTGCAATAACGGCTGATTGTGTTTCACCAGATATTTGGTGCGGTTGACGGCTGACATCGCCGCTGCCGCAAGGCCGCCGCGCAGACTGAGCGGGATGAAGCTGTCGAATAGCGGCTCGTCGCTCTTGCAGAAAAACCTCTTGTAGCCATCCGATCCGACTCCCAGATCAAGTTCACGATAGCCGCACCCGGCATAATGGTCGATGATCTTGCGCGTCAGCACCAGGCCCGGGCTGTAGCGCGAATTGGCAGATGTCGAGTAGGTATTGAACATCATGGAGAAGCGGTTTCCGTCGGCGATACCGGCGAAGATCGCGAGCACCTCGTCGTCGCATTCCAGCGCATGGATTTCGATGACGCGGCTGCCGCCGGTGACCGTCGCCAGGCAGGTACGGCGGATGAAATCTTCGACGCCTTGTTCCGCGAACACATTGGGCAGTTTCTGCTCGGCCATGCGCAGCGGCTTGATCAAAAAGAACCAGTCGAGCAGCCGTTTGATTTCGGCATCGGTGGCTGCGACGTGATAACGGAAACCCGGCAGCGCCTGCAGCTTGCGTTCCTTGCTCCGCAGACGTCGTCGGAACGATCCGCTGATCAGTGCGGCAGGCGCTGCGCCCGGTGGCATTGTCAGTAGTGGGCAGTCGTTGACGGAAGCCTGATTTGGCAGCATTGCCATCGGGTTGGGCAAATCCCGCCAGCGTTTCGGCTGTTGGCGGAGCGCCAGGACATCGGCGCCGGACCGCCTGCGCAGGGCAGATACCAGCGCCGCCAGATCTGCCGCAGTGGCCGCGGCAGCGAAATCCCGGTCCCACAGTGCCATGTTGAAGGTGGCATGCTTGCCACCCATGAAATGGGCGGCGCGTATTCCGTGCTCGTTCAGCACGAGCGGCAGCACCAGCAGCGGCCGGCGTTCCCCATCATGCGCTACCACGATAAAGGGCGACAGGTTTCCACGCGCTCCGACCTCTCGTTGCCAAGCGCTCAGGAAATCGAACCCTTGAAATGGCGTGGAAAAATGACGCCGGTCCTCGAGGCTGCGCCAGATGGCCTCAACCTGACCAAGGTCCCGCGCGATCTGAACCTCGACGATACGGCTTGTCCATGCCCGGGCTGCCGCCGCTGCCGTCCGATTTTCTATCGCGGCAGGCATAGCCATTGCAGAACCTGTCTTGGGAGAAATAATTCCAATTTGAAGCTTGGGCCGACCTTTGCAAATAAATGATAATAAATAGTAATGACAGTGCAGCCGGGACGGGACCGCGTTCGCACATTGAAAGGCAAACCTTGCCATCCTACAGCAGAGTGTTGACGGGCCTTGGGCTGGAGTTCGCCTATTTCAGCGGCCTGACGCTATTGAGGGAACGGGCGCTGCGCGGCACCGGCTTCATCATGCGGCTCGAACGGGTCCGTCCGCGAAGGAATGAAGGTTTTCAGCCACTCAAATCGGGAGAAATCACTCCCGAATTTCTTGATCGAATGATCGGGGCCCTGAAGAAGTGGAGATTCGATATTGTATCGATGGACGAGGTTTGCCGGAGGGCGGTCACGCTGGCCTCGTCGAAGCGGTTTGTGTGCCTGACATTCGACGGCGGCTACAAGGATCTGATCACCGCGGCCTATCCGGTACTGTTGAAACATGGCGTACCCTTTACCGTCTACGTACCGACCGCGTTTCCGGACGGTCTTGGCGAAGCATGGTGGCTCGCGCTCGCCCACGTGATCGGGCGCGAAGATCGCGTCAGCCTGGTGATAGATCGCAGGGAACTCCGTTACACGATCGGAAAAACATCGGATAAATACCAGCTGTTTGCATTTCTCGACGGCTGGCTCCGCTCGCTCGCGCCGCATGATCTTTCGCTCGCGATCAAGGACCTGTGCATGCGCTACTCGGTCGACCTGCCTGCGCTGTCGCGCGAGGCCTCGATGGACTGGGCCGATCTGGGGAAGCTTGCGGCCGACCCATTGGTAACGATCGGAAGCGCCACCGTGAACTACCCGATCCTGTCGAACCTCAGGGACGCCGATGCGTTGCGCGAGATGACGATGGGCAGGGCCGTCGCGCAGGCCGCGTTGCAGCGTGATGTCAGACATTTCGCCTATCCGTTCGGCGACCGTGCCTCTTGGCGACGGCCGCACGCCGGGATGGCCGCCGAGGCCGGATTCGCCAGTGCGGTATCAACGATCCCTGGTTTCGTTGAGCCGGCAGGCCGGACCAACTTGCATGCGCTGCCGCGGTTTGCCTGGGATGGGCAGCGTCGGTCGCTGCGTGCGATGCGCGCTATCCTTTCGGGCGGTGCATTTGGCCAGGGACGAGGCCCTCGCTAGCTTGGCGAGTTCGGCGTCGGGTAGAGCGCTTCCGATGAGTTTGAATCCGGAAGCGCTCTATTCGTTGTTTATCTGCCGCCTTATTCCTTGGAAGGGCGGTATCCACCTTTCCGGAAAATGCTCTATCGTTGCAGGTCCGGTCGCGCCATCCAGCTCACGATCGGCATCGCCGGCAGTACCCACCCGATACCTGCCACGACATAGAAGACCGCCTGCAATAGCCCAGAATTTGCAAGCCACGGCGTCTGCGCCACGATCATGCCCAACAGCGACCATACCACCACCAGCACGAGTAGGGCGATGGTTCCAAAAAACTTGCGGGAACGTATGGTCATGGAATTGTCCTGCACCTTTGCCGCCGCGAGCCTTGCGCCAGGCAAGTGGCGGACTATAAGGTCCATGTCAATTCAATCAAGCGCGCTTCAATGACCGGTCTTGTGACCCAACCAATTTCAAAACACCGTGCGGTTCGATGGTGGTTGGTCTCGATCGCCGCGCTGATTGCCATCATGGTGCTGGTCGGCGGTGCCACGCGGCTCACTGAATCCGGACTTTCGATCGTCGAATGGAAACCCGTTCGCGGCGTTCTGCCGCCGCTCGATGCGGAGCAGTGGACGCAGGCCTTCGAGGGTTACAAGGCCATTCCGCAATATCGCGAACTCAATGCCGGCATGACCTTGGCCGAATTCAAGACGATCTTCTGGTGGGAATGGAGCCATCGGTTGCTCGGGCGCGTGATCGGGATCGCTTATCTGCTGCCCTTTCTCTGGTTTCTTTGGCGCGGCGAGCTGGGCGCGGAACTGCGGCGGCGATTATGGCTGATCTTTGGGCTCGGCGCGCTGCAGGGCGCGGTCGGCTGGTGGATGGTGGCCTCTGGGCTTTCGCAGCGGGTGGAGGTCTCGCAATACCGACTCGGCACCCATCTGGTGCTGGCGCTGCTGATTTACGCGGGCATCGTCTCGACGTTGCGCCGGCTTGAGGACCGGCCGCCGGTGACCGCCTCGCCCCGGCTGAAGTACACGGCTGTGGCGCTGCTGGCGCTGACCTTCGTGCAGCTCTATCTGGGCGCGCTGGTGGCGGGCCTGCGTGCCGGCAAAATCTACAATACCTGGCCTGAGATTGATGGCAGGCTGATCCCATCCGCGGCGAGGCTGTTCTTCGAGGAGCCGTGGTGGCACAATCTGTTCGACAACACGCTGACAGTACAGTTCGAGCATCGCATGACCGCTTATGCGCTGTTGGTGCTTGCGGTCCTACACGCGCTGGATGCCATCAGCTCGCGGGCCGGCACGTCAGCAGTCAAGGGTGCGTTGGGGCTGTTGGCTGCGATTACGTTGCAGGCGACGCTTGGCATTCTCACGCTGGTCAACCAGGTGCCGATGGATCTGGCGTTGGCTCACCAGGCCGTTGCAATTGCGGTTCTGACGCTTGCCGTGTTTCAGGCCGAGCGTTTGGCTGCGCGGCGGGTGACGGAGCGGCAGAGAATGACTCTGCAGGTCACCCAAATTGGCTGATCGCAGGGCGTTGGCGCAGGGCTGCGACCAACCAAAAGGTCACTCCAGACGCGCCCGTTGGCGCAGACCCTGCATCGTTATTGGCGGTGGATTGCCCATGACGGCGACCTACGCGCTCAATGCCTGCTCCAGATCGGCGATCAGATCCTCCTTGTCCTCGATGCCGATCGACAGCCGCACCACGTCGGGTCCCGCGCCCGACTTGATCTTGGCGGCGTCGTCGAGCTGGCTGTGGGTGGTGGATGCCGGGTGGATCACCAAAGAGCGAGTGTCGCCGACATTGGCTAGATGCGAGAACAGTCTCAGGTTCGAGACCAGATTGACACCGGCCTGATAGCCGCCCTTGAGGCTGAAGGTGAATACCGCGCCGGCGCCCTTTGGCGCGTATTTATGCGCCAGATTGTTGTATTTGTCGCCGGCCAGGCCGGCGTAATTGACCGATTCCACCGCCGGATGTCCCTTGAGGAATTCCGCGACCGCCTTGGCGTTCTCGCAATGCTTCTGCATGCGCAGCGGCAGCGTTTCGATCCCCGTCAAAATGAGAAATGCGTTGAAGGGCGATAGCGCCGGCCCGAGATCGCGCAGGCCCAGCACGCGGCAGGCGATCGCAAACGCGAAGTTGCCAAACGTCTCCTGGATCTTGATGCCATGATATTCCGGGCGCGGTTCGCTCAACATCGGATATTTGTCGTCCTTCGACCAGTCGAAGGTGCCGGCGTCGACAATGATGCCGCCGAGCGAGTTGCCATGGCCGCCAAGAAACTTGGTCAGCGAATGCACGACGATGTCGGCGCCGTGGTCGATGGGGTGGATCAGATAGGGCGTCGCCAGCGTGTTATCAACGATCAGCGGTACGCCGGCCTTGTGGGCGACCGCCGAGATCGCTTCGATGTCGGTGACGCTGCCGCTGGGGTTGGCGATCGATTCGATGAAGATCGCCTTGGTACGGGGCGTCACCGCGCGCTCGAAGCTGCCGATGTCGTCGGGATCGGCCCACACTGCGTTCCAGCCGAAGCTCTTGAAGGCGTGGGTGAACTGGTTGATCGAACCGCCGTACAGCCTGCGCGAGGCGATGAATTCGTCGCCGGGCATCAGCAGCATCTGGAAAACCACCAGCTGCGCAGCGTGGCCAGAGGCGGTTGCCAGCGCGGCGGTGCCGCCTTCGAGGGCCGCGACGCGCTCTTCGAGCACCGCCGTGGTCGGATTGGTGATGCGGGTATAGATGTTGCCAAATGCCTGCAGCCCGAACAGCGAGGCGGCGTGGTCGGCGTCGTTGAACACGAATGACGTGGTCTGGTAGATCGGAGTCGCCCGCGCGCCCGTGGTGGGATCGGGTTGGGCGCCGGCATGCACGGCGAGGGTGGAAAATCCGGGAAGACGATCGGTCATAGCCTATTTCCTTTTGCTGATGCTGCTGGGCCCGGCTGCTCATCCCAAGAAACGGCCGCTTGGCTTTGCCTCCAAGGATGAGCCACAGAATCTCAAGGGCACCAGTCACGGGCGCACGAGCGCGCGCAACTCACCCTGAGGAACTCATCGGCCGCCATGCTGATGGCCGCAGCGTCTGTCGTCAAGGCGCGTGGCGGCCTACGGCTCGTTCGGAACGCTCACGATTCGGATGGCCGGCTTAGCAGGCCAATCCCCTCGCGATTGCGTCATGAAAGATCGTTTTTGTTTTTTGCGGCGCGGTCGGACGCGCTGGTCTCGCCGCCGCCGAGGCTCATCCGGTTCAGCGAAAGCCGCATGCCCTGGGTCGGCATCGGCGCGCGCTTCGAACTAATGGTGCGCGAATTTACACCCATCCAGGAAATCTCCGAAGACAGCCGGCCATATTCGATCTTCGGGCAGCGATTCATCACGACCTTGAGACCCGCGGCTTCCGCCTTCGCGGCGGCCGCGTCGTCGCGTGCGCCGAGCTGCATCCAGATCACTTTCGGCAGCGGCGTGATGTTCAATGCTTCATCGACCACCGGCATGAGCTGGCTGGAATTCCTGAAGATGTCGATCATGTCGACAGGCCGGGCGACATCGGCGAGCGAAGCGACAAACTGCTTGCCGAGCAGGCTCTTGCCGAGGTGACCGGGGTTGACCGGGATCATGTCGTAGCCGCGCTGCGCCAGGTACTTGAAGACAAAAAAACTCGGCCGCACATTGATCGGCGATGCTCCGACCATGGCGATCGATTTCACACTATTCAGAATTTCGCGGATGTAATCATCCGGATAGGCATCGTGGTTCATCTGCGGGCATCCAAACTGCTCATGGTGCGGATCGTGAGACCGCACCCATCGAGATGCGCCTTTCCCGGGGATCAGGAGATAACGCTCACCGGTCCTGCCACTTCGGCTCGCGTTTCTCGATGAAGGCGCCGATGCCTTCCTCGGCGTCGCGGGCCATCATGTTCTCGGTCATCACCTCTGCCGCATAGCGGTAGGCATCTGCAAGGCTCATTTCGGCCTGGCGGTAGAACGCGGCCTTGCCGAGCTTGATCGTATGGGCGGATTTAAGTGCGACCTTAACGGCTAGCGCGATCGCAGCGTTGCGTTCGGTACCAACGGAAACGACGTAGTTGACGAGGCCCAAGTCGCGGGCCCGCGCGGCCGGAATTGGCTCCCCGGTCAAAAGCATTTCCATCGCCTGTTTGCGCGGAACGTTGCGCGACAGCGCCACCATCGGCGTCGAACAGAATAGTCCGATGTCGACACCAGGGGTTGCGAACGTTGCGGCCTCCGAGGCCACCGCGAGATCGCAGCTCGCCACCAACTGGCAGCCCGCGGCCGTGGCGATGCCCTGTACCGCGGCGACAACCGGCTTGGGCAGGTTGACGATGGCCTGCATCATCGCGCTGCAGGCGGTCATGATCTCGCCGAAATAGGCCCGTCCGCGATCGGCATCGGCGCGGCGGGCGGTCAGTTCCTTCATGTCATGTCCGGCGGAGAAGGCCGGTCCATTGGCTGCGATCACCACCGCGCGCACCCCATCATCGTCGCCAATGTCGCGGAGCGCCGCATGCAACTCGGCGATCAGTGCCTCCGACAGGCTATTGCGCGCCGCCGGCCGATTGAGCGTGAGCAGGCTGACGCTGCCGATATGCTCCCGCAGCAGTTGGGGGGATGGCGGAAGGTCGGCGTGCGCGGAATTAATCGTCATCGCAATATCCACTTTGGCAGCTGCGTCACCGTATTGTAACAAGCGATACGGGGCGAGGCGAGGGTAGGCGGGACCAAATGCCGATTGCGAAAATGAGCGTGGCCGAACTGGAGCGGTTCCTCCATGCTGAATTTCCCCAGGCCTTCAGCGGCGGCGATATCTCCATCGAAAGCGCCGATGGCTCTTCCTCCCTGCTGCGTCAAAGTTACAGCGATCGCATGCTGCGCCCGGGCGGCACGGTTTCCGGCCCGACGCTTATGGCGTTGGCCGATTTCGCGATGTATGTGGTGCTGCTGTCGGCGATCGGGCCGATTGGACTGGCGGTCACGACTAACCTCAACATCAACTTTCTGCGCAAGGGCCAGCCTGGGCGAGACGTGCTTGCGGCAGCACGTCTCTTGAAGATCGGCAAGCGGTTGGCGGTAGGCGAGGTCAACCTGCTCTCGGGCACCTCGCCCGATCCAATCGCCCATGTGACATCGACCTATTCCATTCCAAATGCTTGAGATTTGCTAGGGTATCTTGGCACCATAAATATAAGCTGCTGTTATAATGAGGATATTTATCTCCGTTGGGCATTGACGCGGACGCCGTAGCTAACTAGAAAGCGCCCAGTTCGGCGCAACGCGTCCGATGTCCCCTTTCACGGATTTCCTCACATGAAGACGTTTTCGGCAAAACCTGCCGAGGTGACGAAGAAGTGGGTTTTGATCGACGCCAAAGGTCTGGTGGTCGGCCGGCTTGCCTCTCTGGTCGCGATGCGGTTGCGCGGCAAACACCTCCCCACCTACACTCCCCATGTCGACTGCGGGGATCATGTCATCATCATCAATGCGGCTCACGCCGTGCTGACCGGGCGCAAGCGCGATGACAAGGTTTACTACAATCACACCGGCTTCATCGGCGGCATCAAGGAGCGCACTGCAAAGTCAATCCTCGAAGGCCGTTTTCCGGAGCGCGTGGTCGAAAAGGCCATCGAACGCATGATCCCACGGGGTCCCCTTGGCCGAGTGCAACTCGGTAATTTGCGTGTTTATCCGGGCCCCGAGCATCCGCACGAGGCCCAGCAACCAGAGTTGGTCGATATCGCCAAGATGAATCGCAAGAACATGAGGGCCGCATAATATGTCCGAAACCATGCAGTCTCTCGATCAGCTGTCGTCACTGAAGTCGGCCGTGCCGGATGCGCCGAAATACGTCAAGAAGGTCGACAAATTCGGCCGCGCGTACGCCACCGGCAAGCGCAAGGACGCCGTCGCACGGGTCTGGATCAAGCCCGGTGCCGGCAAGATCTTCGTCAACACCCGCGATCTCGACGTCTACTTTGCGCGCCCGGTCTTGCGCATGATGATTCAGCAGCCGCTGGTGGCCGCGGCGAGAGCCGGCCAGTATGACGTGATCTGCACCGTGGCCGGCGGTGGTCTGTCGGGCCAGGCCGGTGCGGTTCGTCACGGCATCTCCAAGGCGCTGACCTATTTTGAACCGGACCTGCGGGGCCTTTTGAAAAAGGGCGGCTTCCTCACCCGCGACTCTCGCGTGGTCGAGCGCAAAAAGTACGGTCGTGCCAAAGCGCGCAAGTCGTTCCAGTTCTCGAAACGCTAGTCGCTCCGTCAATTCCGATTACGATAGATATGAGACTTCATGGGCGCCTTCGGGCGCCCTTTTTGTTGCTGAATTGCGCGCAGATTGTCGAGATTTTTGCCTAAAACTTTCGATCCGATGCAAACGGATTAAAAATCTGGTCACCGTACTACTACGTAGAATAGGTCCGCCGCCTCAACCATGCCGTGTGCAACTACTCCAACGATGGTATCCCATGCCGCTCGATACCCGCACGCTCTATCTCGTTGCAGCAATGGTGGCAGGCATGCTGGGAGCGATGCTGCTGCTGTTCGGCAAGCAGGAGAGCATTCCGGCGCTGAAATGGTGGGGAAGCGCCTATCTGCTAGGTGCCGCGTCGGTCGCGATCCCCACGCTGGCTGGCAGTACATTAAGCGAATGGCCTTCGCAGGCTCTCAATGCCGCGGGATTCCTGGCCTGTGGAATGGTCTGGAACGCTTCGCGGGTGTTCCATGGCCGCTCTTCCAACGCGCTCGGACTGATCCTGGGCGCTATCGCCTGGATCGCAGCCGTCATCATGCTACCGCCTGAGGCTGCCGCCTGGCGCATGACAATCGGCGCTGGCATCGTCGCAGTTTATGGAGCGCTGACCGCCACCGAGTTGTGGTGTGACCGACGCCGGACGCTGCAAAAGCGCTGGCCGGCGGTCGCTGTGCCCATGCTGCACGGTGTTGTGCTGATACTGCCGATCCTGCTGGGCAATCTGCTGCTGCCGCACGACAGGACTTTCTCCAGCAGTGTGTGGGTAACGATATTCGCCATCGAGCTTGTGCTCTATGCGGTCGCGACAGTGTTCATCATCTTCATGCTGGTATCGGAGCGCGCCGTGACCGCGCATCGGACCTTGGCATCGATGGATCCCTTGACCGGCATGTTCAATCGCCGCGGCTTCGCCGAGGCGACGTCGCGGATGATCGAGCGCGAGGCCGACGCCGGCTGTCCGGTGACGGTGCTGATCTTCGACCTCGACCATTTCAAATCGATCAATGACCGCTTCGGCCATCCCGCGGGTGACGAGATTCTCAAATTATTCGCCGCCGTTGTCATCAACACATTGCGGATCACCGATCTCTCGGGGCGCATCGGCGGCGAGGAGTTTGCTGCCTTGCTGCCCTGCCCGGTGGAGGAGGCTGTGGTGGTTGCCGAACGCGTGCGTCAGACTTTTGCCAATTCGGGCATTGTGGTCGAGGACGGTCCGGTCGAAACCACCGTCAGCGTCGGTGTCGCGGCAGGACCGGCAGGCGTTGAACTCGACGCGTTGCTGGTGGCGGCCGATGCCGCGCTTTACACGGCCAAGCGCCGCGGTCGCAATTGCGTCGAGGTCGCGGAAGAACCGTCGCTATCGCTGCAAAACTGGCGACGCAGGAGCTCGGTCCATGCGCCTAAGGCGGGCCTTCGCGCCTCTGTCGCCGGCCAGTAATCTCTCGTTTACCACTCGATTCCTATCATGTCGGCCATGAACACGGACCGCGGCCACAGCCACCAAGCCCTCCTGGCGCTCGAAGCCCTGGCGGCATCGGCGCGCGGCGGTTTTGCCTGCTTGTTCTCGACCTCGGACGAATATGAGACGGCGCTGATCACGGCGCGGCGGGCGCAAGGCCGCTACATCAAGCCGCAGCGCCACTGGTCTATTGTTATGTTCGTCGGTTGCGCGCTCTTGCTGGCCGGAGCGGTGCTGGTTCTGAATTGATGGTTGCTTGCGCGGCTCCCGTGCGTTGTCCGCCCGCAGGTCGCAGAATGCCCGCGATCGCTTTTGCTGTCCGCCCAGCTCTCAAACGGCTTCAATAATGGGCGTGGCTGGGTTAGAGACCGGGCTTCTCAACAAAAGGCAGCAAATCCATGATCACCGAAATCGCACAAATCGACGTCAAGCCCGGCACCGAGAAGGACTTCGAAGCCGCGGTCGCCAAGGCGCGCCCGTTGTTCCTGCGCGCCAAGGGCGGCAGGGGTTTTGAACTGCACAAGTCGATCGAGAAACCCTCCCGCTACCGGCTGGTGGCAAAGTGGGAGACCCTGGAAAACCACACCGTCGATTTCCGCGGATCGGAGGATTTCACAGCTTGGCGCGGACTGGTCGGACAATATTTTGCGGCGCCTCCAGAGGTCGAGCACACCGAGACGGTGCTGACCACGTGACCGTGGGCAGTTGAGGGTTGGGCCGGCTTACGCTCGCACCGCGTCCGCTTGCAGGTCGTCAGCCTTGAAATAATCGATCATGACCTTCACGATCGCCATCAAGGGCAGCGCCAGCGCCAGCCCCCAGATGCCGAACACCACGCCGAGCAGGATCTGGAACGCAAACAGCGTGGCCGGCGGAATATCGAGCGCCTGACGCTGGATGATCGGCGTCAGCACGTAGCTCTCCAGCGCGTGAATTCCGACGAACAGCGCGAACGCGCTGGCCGCGGCGACCCATCCAGAAGCCAGGCTCGCCAGTACCACGATCAATCCGGCGACCAGGGCGCCGACCGTCGGAATGAAGGCCAATAGTCCGGCCTGGATGCCCAGGATGAAGGAACTCTGGATGCCAATCAGCGAGAGACCGACCCAGGTGACGACAAAGACCGCGAACATCGTGATGATCTGCGCGATCAGCCATCGCTCCAGAGTCCAACTGATGCGGTCGACGATGACGGTGGCCCGGGCCCGATGCCGTGCCGGGGCCAGATACAGCAGTCCCTTGCGGTAGACGCCGGGCTGTGCCGCGAAGGCCAAGCCCAAAAACAGTACGATGAAGAAGTTTCCGACCGCACTCAGCGTCCCCAGCAATAATTTCAGGGTCTGGCTGAAGATCGCACCGCCGCTGGAGGCGAGCGCACTGGCGCCGGAAAAAGTCGTCGACGGTCCCGGCTTTTCCGCGGTCGATGAAGTCGTCTGCGCCGCATTCGAATTTCCGATTTCGAAATAGCTGGTGTCGATGCCATTGCGGTCCAGGAAAGCTTTGACAACGACCAGTTGTGACTTGATGGTATCGCTCAGCACTTCGGCCTGCTGCGCGATGGTGGCGCCGCCGAGGAAGACGACGCCCGACAGAAGAGTCGCGAGCACCAGGCAGACCACGGTCAGCCGCAGCGCGTGCGGCAGCCTGACCAGGTTACCCAGCATGACGGTCATGGCGTTGAGTGCAACGCCGAGCAGCATTCCGGCGAAGATCAGGAACAGCGTCGCGGCATAATACCAGGTGAACACAAGCAGGGCGGCAAAGGCGATCGCGCCGATGCCGCCGACTGAGATGGCCCATGCCCGGTCGTTGCGGGCCCGAAGTCGATCGTCGGTCGTGTCGGCCAAGTTGTTTCCTTTGTAATCCGTTGCCTTGCAACACTCTTTCGGCAAAACCGCCCGGGATCAAGCGGTGAGGGCGCGCCGGTTTGCCGCTGGCGCCAGTGGAACTGCCCGCACAAGAAGTGCGTGCAGGCAACGCAGGCAGCCATGATTTTCCGGCGACCCGCGGGCTACCGGTATCGCCCGTGACCCATCCGGTTGCGCCTGGTACAGAACGAAAATAGCATCGCCGCTCTGCGGCCGGGCAGGTTGATCCGGCGGCAACCGGCAGGCATGATCAATCTGTTGCTTTCCGACAGGAATGGAAATCTGGCGATGCGGAGGCCGGTGGTCGGTGTGATTGGAAATGCCTATCGCATCGAAAATCGATTTGCGACACAGATGGTCGGGGAGCGGAATCTCCGCGCAGTGGCTGAGGTCGCGGGCGCATTGCCGCTGATGTTTGCCGCATCACCAGAGGTCACCGATATCGGCGCCTTGCTGGATACCGTCGACGGCGTGGTGCTGACGGGGGCCCGCGCCAATGTTCATCCAACCCGATTTCGCAAGGAGCCGGATCCGAGCCACGAACCCTACGATGTCGATCGCGACGATCTGGCGCTGGCGCTGGCGGAAGCGTGCGTTGAACGCGGCATACCGCTGTTCGGCATTTGTCGCGGCTTGCAGGAGATGAACGTCGCGTTCGGCGGCTCGCTGCATCCCGAAATCCGCGAATTGCCTGGACGTATCAACCATCGGATGCCGCGACTTGCGACCGGTGAAATCCATCCCGATCCCGATGTCGTCTTCGCCGACCGGCACGACGTCAGCCTGGTTCCCGGGGGCGCCTTCGCAAGGATCCTTGGCCGGGAGAAAATCCGCGTCAATTCGCTGCACGGCCAGGGTATTCTTGAACCCGGCAAACGGGTCGTAGTCGAGGGCAGGGCCGAGGACGGGACCATCGAGGCGATCCGGATCGCGGATGCGCCGGGCTTTGCGCTTGGCGTGCAGTGGCACGCCGAGTACGATCCGCAGCTCAATCCCATCAACCGCGCACTGTTTGAGGCCTTCGGCAAGGCACTCACGGCTAACGAGCGGCGCGGATAGAGGAGGTGCTCGCCGCAGGGATGGCGGGCGTGGGCTTTTGTCCTGGCACGCATTGCCGCGATGAGGTCAACATTCGAATGGGCTTTGGCGCCGCCGTTACCGGCTTCCTGAGATTGCGTTATGGCACAACAAAAAGGCGCTCCCCGGGAAGCGCCTTTTGCATTTCAAGCCCATTTTGTTTTCCAGCCGTGATGGCGGGATCAAGGCCTCAGAGCGAATAATACATTTCGAATTCGACCGGGTGCGGCGTCATCTCGAAACGCTCCACTTCGGTCATCTTCAGCTCGATGTAGCTGTCGATGAAGTCGTCGTCGAACACCCCACCGTTCTTGAGGAAGGCGCGGTCCTTGTCGAGATTCTCCAGCGCCTCGCGAAGCGAGCCGCACACCGTCGGGATCGCCTTCAGTTCTTCCTTCGGCAGATCGTAGAGGTCCTTGTCCATGGCGGGGCCGGGATCGAGCTTGTTCTTGACCCCGTCGAGGCCGGCCATCAGCATCGCGGCGAAGCCCAGATAGGGATTGCACATCGGATCGGGGAAACGCACCTCGACGCGCTTGGCCTTGGGATTGGAGGTATAGGGGATCCGGCAGGAGGCCGAGCGGTTGCGCGCGGAATAGGCCAATAGCACCGGGGCTTCATAACCCGGAACCAGGCGCTTGTAGGAGTTGGTCGAGGGATTGGTGAAAGCGTTGATCGCCTTGGCATGCTTGATGATACCGGCGATGTACGACAGGCAGATCTCCGACAGATCAGCATATTTGTTGCCGGCAAATACCGGCTTGCCTTCTTTCCAGATCGACTGGTGGCAGTGCATGCCCGAGCCGTTATCGCCATAGACTGGCTTCGGCATGAAGGTAGCGGTCTTGCCGTAGATATGGGCGACCTGATGAATGCAGTATTTGTAGATCTGCATCTGGTCGGCCATCAGCGTCAGGGTATCGAACTTCATGCCGAGCTCGTGCTGGGCAGAGGCGACCTCGTGGTGGTGTTTTTCGACCTTGACGCCCATCTTGGCCATGGCGCCGAGCATTTCCGAACGCATGTCCTGCACCGAATCCTGGGGCGGCACCGGGAAATAGCCGGCCTTGGTCCGGATGCGGTGGCCGAGATTGCCACCCTCATATTCAGTGTCGGAGTTGATCGGTAGTTCCGAGGAATCCAGCTTGAATCCGGTGTTATAGGGGGTGGTCTGGAAACGGACGTCGTCGAACACGAAGAATTCCGCCTCCGGACCGAAAAATACCGCATCGCCAACGCCCATCGACTTGACCATGGCCTCGGCCTTCTTGGCCATGCTGCGCGGATCGCGGTTGTAGGGCTCACCAGTTGTCGGCTCCAGCACATCGCAGGTGATCACCAGGGTGGTCTCAGCGAAGAACGGATCGATCGTGGCGGTCACGGGATCGGGCATCAGGCACATGTCGGATTCATTGATCGCCTTCCAGCCGGCGATCGACGAGCCATCGAACATCAGGCCTTCGGCGAACGTGTCCTCCTCAATCATGCCGACGTCGAAAGTCACATGTTGCCACTTGCCGCGCGGGTCGGTGAAACGCAGATCGACGTATTTAACGTCGTTGTCCTTGATAGACTTCAGGACGTCTTTGGCGGTCTTCATGATTACCCCTTCTGGCTGAAAAGCGTCGCGATCGGGCCGCGGGCAGCGACCGTCGGGTAGCGCTCAATACAGTTGCGGGATGCCTAAGACAATATCAGAATGTGCGCAATTTCAATTCAGATGGCATCCAGGCCGGATTCCCCGGTCCTGATGCGAATGGCTTCCTCGATATTGGAAACGAAGATCTTACCGTCGCCGATGCGGCCGGTCTGGGCGGCGCGTCGGATCGCATCGATCGCGCGCTCCACCAAGTCATCCCCGATCACAATCTCGATTTTGACCTTGGGAAGAAAATCCACGATATATTCGGCACCGCGGTAGAGCTCAGCATGACCCTTCTGTCGGCCAAAGCCCTTGGCTTCGGTTACGGTTATGCCCTGCAGTCCGACTTCCTGAAGCGCTTCCTTGACCTCGTCGAGCTTGAACGGCTTGATGATGGCTTCTATTTTTTTCACAGAGCGCCTCCCCGGCATTTCCAATAGCGGACCGCAGATTTGTTTCCCCACTGCGCGGATGCGCGCAGTTCTAGTCGATCGTCCTTCGAGCAATCAGCCGGTCACACTCGAAAATGGCAGGTGAGCACGACGAACCAGACTGGCTTCCCCAAAAGCAGGGTCTATGCCAAGTTGTTAAAACGCCTGATTTTGAAATGTTATCAGACTTTTAACAGGCATATTGCCGGGGGTTGGGTAGCCAGCTCAAACTAGCAAAGCCCGCGAAATAGGCAAAGGGCTCAATCGTCGTGCAATCTGGGAGAGTTTGATAGAGCGAGTTGGGTGGAAATGCCTCAGTATAAGGCGCCTGTACCAGGGATTTGGCATGGAAGTTCTGACATCGGCTGAAATGGAGCGTGCGGATCGACTGACCATCGCCGCGGGCACGCCGGGCTTTGCACTCATGATGAGCGCGGGCCAGGCAGTCGCGGAGGCGGCCATGGACCTGGTTCCGGATGGGCCGATTCTGGTGATCGCCGGACCGGGTAACAATGGCGGCGATGGTTTTGTGGCGGCGGCTGAGCTGGCCGCCCGCGGCCGGGACGTCTCGGTGATCCTGTTGTGCGAGCGCGACAGCCTGCAGGGCGATGCGGCTTCAGCGGCGCGCGGCTGGAAATATCCGGTGTTGCCGTTCAATCCGCAGGCGATCGGCAGGCCGGCGCTGATCATCGACGCGCTGTTCGGTGCCGGGCTCGATCGGCCCGTGAAAGGCGAGGCGCACGACATGATCGAAGCGGTCAACGCCAACGGCGCCCCGGTTCTCGCCGTCGATCTGCCGAGCGGCATCAACGGCACCAGCGGAGCCGTTATGGGGGCTGCCGTCCACGCCGCTGCCACCGTCACCTTCTTCCGCCGCAAGCCTGCGCATCTGTTACTGCCGGGCAGGCTTTATTGCGGTCGCGTACAGCTGGCCGATATCGGCATCGATGCGCGTGTGATTGCGGAAATTGCGCCGCGAACCTTCGAGAACATCCCGCGATTCTGGCGCAAGTCTTTCCCGGTGCCGCGGGTCGATGGCCATAAATACGGGCGCGGCCACGCGATCGTCGTCTCCGGCGAAATCGCCGCGACCGGCGCGGCCCGCATGTCCGC
>Ga0182012_10000425_pt1 | contig 47904 bp, 55 predicted proteins | sample 612S2SmetaG_FD_120486 | JGI IMG/M metagenome (GOLD analysis project Ga0182012, IMG submission 120486) | Permafrost microbial communities from Stordalen Mire, Sweden - 612S2S metaG | ecosystem: Environmental > Terrestrial > Soil > Wetlands > Permafrost | place: Sweden: Stordalen | collected... | reverse complement strand
GCCGGGGCGTCCCGACCATCATCGAGATGGTCAACCTCACCAGGCTGGACTGCACCCTGGGCAGCGCCACCAGCATGCGCACCGGCCTGACCCGCGCCATCCACCACGCCCAGCACCGAAAGGCGTTCGGCGCCTACCTGATCGACCAGCCGCTGATGCGCAACGTGCTGGCAGACCTGGCTGTAGAGGCTGAGGCCGCCACAATGGTCGCCATGCGAATGGCCGGTGCCACGGACAGTGCGGTTCGCGGAGACCAGACCGCGGCACTGCTCCGCCGAATTGGCCTGGCGGCCAGCAAGTACTGGGTGTGTAAGCGCGCGACCCCGCATGCGGCCGAAGCGCTGGAATGCCTGGGCGGCAACGGTTTTGTCGAGGAATCCGGGATGCCGCGGCTATACCGCGAGGCACCACTGATGGGCATCTGGGAAGGCTCAGGCAATGTCAGCGCGCTGGATACGCTGCGCGCCATGGCAACTCGTCCCGAATGCATCGAGGTCCTGTTCACCGAGCTGGGCCAGAGCGCGGGCTCCGATCCCCGGCTGGACAGCCACGTCGAGAATCTGCGCCCGCAACTGGCCGATCACGGCGATCTGGGGACCATCCAGTACCGGGCCCGCAAGGTCGCCGAGGACATCTGCCTGGCACTGCAGGGGTCGCTGCTGGTGCGCCACGGCCATCCCGCCGTCGCCGAGGCGTTCCTGGCAACCCGGCTGGCCGGCCAGTGGGGCGGAGCGTTCGGCACCATGCCGGCCGGGCTGGATCTCGGCCCGATACTCGAGCGTGCCCTGGTCAAGGGATGACGCACTCGATCAGGCCGGTCGACTTCGACAACCTGAAAACGATGACCTACGAGGTCACCGACCGGGTTGCGCGGATCACCTTCAATCGGCCGGAGAAGGGCAACGCGATTGTCGCGGACACTCCGCTGGAGCTCTCGGCGTTGGTGGAGCGCGCCGACCTTGACCCCGATGTACACGTCATTTTGGTGTCCGGTCGCGGCGCGGGCTTCTGCGCGGGCTTTGACCTGTCCGCCTACGCCGACCGCACCGGCTCGGCCGGAGACGCGGGCCTTAAAGGCGCGTACCGGGGGACCGTGCTGGACGGCAAGACCCAGGGCATCAACCACCTGCCGAATCAGCCCTGGGACCCGATGATCGACTACCAGATGATGAGCCGCTTCATGCGTGGGTTCTCCAGCCTGATGCACGCGGACAAGCCGACGGTGGTCAAGATCCACGGCTACTGCGTGGCCGGCGGCACCGACATCGCGCTGCACGCCGACCAGGTGATCGCTGCCGCCGACGCGAAAATCGGGTATCCGCCGACGCGGGTGTGGGGTGTCCCGGCCGCAGGCCTGTGGGCACACCGGCTTGGCGACCAGCGCGCCAAACGCCTGCTGTTCACCGGCGATTGCATCACCGGCGCGCAAGCCGCCGAGTGGGGCCTGGCGGTCGAGGCGCCGGACGCAGCAGACCTCGACGAGCGCACCGAGCAACTGGTAGCCCGGATCGCGGCGGTGCCGGTCAACCAGCTGATCATGGTGAAGCTCGCGCTGAATTCGGCTCTGCTGCAACAGGGTGTGGCCACCAGCAGAATGGTCAGCACCGTGTTCGACGGTGTGGCCCGGCACACGCCTGAGGGGCATGCGTTCGTCGCCGACGCGGTCGAACACGGCTTCCGGGACGCGGTGCGGCATCGCGACGAGCCGTTCGGCGACTACGGTCGCCGGACTTCCTCGGTTTAGGACAGGGGTGAACCATGCCGAACATGACGGCGCGGTCAGTGGTGCTCAGCGTATTGCTGGGTGCTCACCCGGCATGGGCCAGCGCCAGCGAATTGATCAGGCTGACGGCCGATTTCGGCATCAAGGAGACGACATTGCGGGTCGCGCTTACCCGTATGGTGAGTGCCGGCGACCTGATCCGGTCCGCCGACGGCTACCGGCTCTCGGATCGGTTACTGGGCCGGCAGCGTCGCCAGGACGACGCCATGCGTCCACGGGTACGGGCCTGGCGCGGATACTGGCACGTCCTGATCGTCACCAGCATCGGCACCCAGGCCCGCACCCGGGCCGCTCTGCGAACCACTATGCACCACAAGCGCTTCGGTGAACTGCGCGAAGGGGTTTGGATGCGGCCCGACAACCTCGACCTGGACCTGGAGCCCGACGTCGCGGGCCGGGTGCGGGTACTCAGAGCACGCGACGACACGCCGGCTCAGCTCGCCGGCCAGCTATGGGACCTGCCCGCGTGGGCATCAACCGGCCACCGGCTGCTCGACGAGATGACCACCGCTCGAGATGTTCCCAGTCGGTTTGTGGTGGCCGCGGCGATGGTGCGTCACCTTCTCACCGATCCGATGTTGCCCGCCGAACTGGTGCCCCCGGATTGGCCCGGCACCCGACTGCGCGCCGCCTACCATGACTTCGCTACCGAACTGGCGCAGCGACGCGAACCAACCCAACTCGTGGAGGCGACATGAGCGATCCGGTGCGTGTAGAGCGCAATGGCCCAGTGATCACGGTGATCATCGACCGGCCGGCGGCGCGCAATGCCGTCAACGGCCCGACCGCGGCCGCGTTGTATGCGGCGTTCGACGAATTCGATCGCGACGACACCGCGGCAGCGGCCGTGTTGTGGGGCGACAACGGAACCTTCTGCGCCGGAGCAGATTTGAAAGCGTTCGGGACGCCGGACGCCAATGCTGTACACCGCGGCGGTCCCGGCCCGATGGGGCCGACGCGGATGGAGCTGTCCAAACCCGTGATCGCCGCGGTCAGCGGTCACGCCGTCGCCGGCGGTCTGGAGTTGGCCCTCTGGTGTGACCTGCGGGTAGCCGAAGAAGACGCCGTGTTCGGGGTGTTCTGCCGGCGGTGGGGAGTGCCGCTCATCGACGGGGGCACCGTGCGGTTACCTCGGCTGATCGGGCAGAGCCGCGCGATGGACCTGATTCTCACCGGCCGTGCTGTGCAGGCCGATGAAGCGCTGGCGATCGGGTTGGCCAATCGCGTCGTGCCCAGAGGTCAAGCCCGAAAGGCGGCCGAGGAACTGGCGGCACAACTGGCCGCGCTGCCGCAGCAATGCTTGCGATCAGACCGACTGTCGGCACTGCACCAGTGGGGGATGCCAGAAGCTGCTGCGCTCGACGTCGAGTTCGCCAGCATGCACCGCGTCGCCGCCGAGGCCATGGAAGGAGCCGGACGTTTCGCCGCCGGCGCCGGCCGGCACGGCGCCCCCGCGAGCTAGCGGGTCAGCTGCCCTTGTTGATGGTGTTGCCCGAGCCGAGGTTGTCCACCTTCGGGCTGCCGTCTTTGTAAGTGATGGTGTTGTCCAGCCCCAGCACGCTGATGCGGGTGTCGACCTTGTCGAAGCTGATCTTGTTGTTCGCGCCGCCGATGGACACCGTTGCACAAGTGCCGGTGACGGTCAGAGTGTTGTTCGAACCGGCCACGTTCAGTGATTTGCCGTCGGCGCAGTCAAGGGTTGCGGTGGTCCCCAGCGACCCGTAATTGATGGTGTTTCCGATCACGACTGACGCGGTGGTGCTTTCGGCGGGGCCCGACGTGGTCGGCGCGGCCCCGCCGCTTGTGGTTGCGGTTGTGGTGCTCGTCGTTGCCGTCGTGGAGCCCCCGGGTGGGTTGGCTGTCGAACTGCAGGCGGTCAGCCCGAAAGCCGCCGCGACTGCGGGCGCCAATGCGAGCGCGGCCAGCCTGGACGAATGCTCAGTGATGCGGGCGCGCATTGTTCCTCGATTCCCTCGGTTTAAGCGTGGCTTGGAAGTGGCGTGGACGACGTGGCACGAAACGACCATGAAAAGACTTCAGTGCCTCAGCCCGGTACCTGCTGGAGCCGGTTGGTCATGCCCAATTCCCGGCCGCGGTCCCAGATGAACGGCGCACCGTTGTGGTAGTACACCGTCTCGTCCCAGCCGTACACGGTGATGTCGTGCGTGACCCCGTCGGCGACGACGGTGTTCGACGAGCCCATTACCGTCACCGCCCAGCAGTTTCCCTTCGCGTTGACGGTGTTCCGCGTGCCATTGACTATCAGGGTGGAATCGCCGCAGTCCAGCGTCTGCTCGGTGCCTTCCCCGACGACGTGGGTGTCGCCGTTCTTGGCGTGCGCGGCCGGGGCTGGTGTGGCAGCGACGGCAACGAGAAAGGCGGCAAACGACCCGGCGACGGTTGTCCAATTCACTGCGGGCCCCCTTCGCTGTGACACCTGAACTGCTCGACTGAGACGTGAAAGAGCCGTGCATGAGCTTACGTGTATTCGCCTGCTCGATGGCAGCCCATTTCCATTTATTTGGTCCCACCCACCCCGCTTATTTGGGCCTACCCTCCCCGCGTCTGGCGCGTTAGTTTCCCGACTTCGTCAACTAGAGTCATTAGTTAACCGTTAAGTCGACCGAGCAAGCGGCGGTGATCGATAGCGGTCATCGCAATTGAAGGGCGATCGCCATGGCAGCTCAGCCGCAGCCGCAGTCATCGGGTGGGCGCCAGCGTGCTCCCAGATCGGGGGCGCGTCCGGCCAAGCTGAGCCGCGACAGCATCGTCGAAGGCGCGTTGACGTTTCTGGACCGCGAGGGCTGGGACTCGCTGACCATCAATGCGCTGGCGACGCAGCTCGGGACCAAGGGACCGTCGCTGTACAACCACGTCGACAGCCTCGAAGATCTGCGCCGAGCGGTACGGATACGGGTCATCGACGACATCATCACGATGCTGAACAGGGTCGGTGAGGGTCGCGCCCGCGATGACGCGGTGCTGATCATGGCCGGCGCCTATCGCAGCTATGCCCATCACCATCCCGGCCGATATTCGGCGTTCACCCGGATGCCGCTGGGCGGCGACGACCCCGAATACACCGCCGCGACCAGGGGCGCGGCCGCACCGGTGATCTCCGTCTTGGCCTCCTACGGTCTCGACAGTGAGCAGGCCTTCCATGCGGCGCTGGAGTTCTGGTCGGCATTGCACGGCTTCGTTTTGCTGGAGATGACCGGCGTCATGGACGACATCGACACCGACGCGGTGTTCTCCGACATGGTGTTGCGGCTGGCGGTGGGCGTCGACATGCGTACCGCGCCCAGCGGTCACCGACCCGAGTTACCCGAAAATTAGATGCCGGGATCTCGGCTGGGTCCTGAGGTGGTGGTTGGTCCCCAAGTGCCGCTTTGACCTGCCAGACCGGCGGCAGGTATCATCGGGGTTCGTGCCTGGCGGCTTGCGGCGCCTGACGTAAGGAAGCGGATGCCGGGCAAATTCGCATGTCCACGACGCGACGGAGAAATCCGGGGCTGAGCGCATGTGACACGCTCGGCCGCGGGTTAGTGCGGCGGGGCATAACCGCAGTACAGAGACTTTGCATAGCCTAGCCAGAACGTCAACGCGCAACACAGAAAGCCGGTAGATGCCAACCATTCAGCAGCTGGTCCGCAAGGGTCGTCGGGATAAGATCGCGAAGGTCAAAACCGCGGCTCTGAAGGGCAGCCCGCAGCGCCGTGGCGTATGCACCCGCGTGTACACCACCACCCCGAAGAAGCCGAACTCGGCACTTCGGAAGGTTGCGCGCGTGAAGCTGACGAGTCAGGTCGAAGTGACGGCCTACATCCCCGGCGAGGGCCATAACCTGCAGGAGCACTCGATGGTGCTGGTGCGTGGTGGCCGAGTCAAGGACCTGCCCGGTGTGCGGTACAAGATCATCCGCGGTTCGCTCGACACCCAGGGCGTCAAGAATCGTAAGCAGGCTCGCAGCCGCTACGGCGCCAAGAAGGAGAAGAGCTAATGCCGCGCAAGGGGCCCGCGCCCAAGCGTCCGCTGGTCAATGACCCTGTCTATGGCTCGCAGCTGGTCACCCAGCTGGTGAACAAAGTGTTGATGCAGGGGAAGAAATCGCTGGCCGAGCGCATTGTTTATGCTGCGCTCGAACAAGCTCGCGACAAGACCGGCACCGATCCGGTGATCACTCTCAAGCGGGCGTTGGACAACGTCAAGCCGGCCTTGGAGGTGCGCAGCCGCCGCGTTGGTGGTGCGACCTACCAGGTGCCTGTCGAGGTTCGTCCGGACCGGTCCACCACGCTGGCGCTGCGCTGGCTTGTCAGCTTCTCGCGGCAGCGCCGGGAGAAGACCATGACCGAGCGCCTGGCCAACGAGATCCTGGATGCCAGCAACGGCCTTGGGGCCGCCGTCAAGCGACGTGAGGACACCCACAAGATGGCCGAGGCGAACCGCGCCTTCGCGCACTATCGCTGGTAGGAGCCGCCGCGGCGGCGACATCGGCAGCGTCGCCGGGGGCCAACAAAACAGCTAACTTAGCAATCGAAAGAGTGGGAAGACTTCTGTGGCACAGAAGGACGTGCTGACGGACCTGACGAAGGTCCGCAACATCGGCATCATGGCGCACATCGATGCCGGCAAGACGACGACAACCGAGCGCATCCTCTACTACACCGGCATCAGCTACAAGATCGGTGAGGTGCACGACGGTGCCGCCACCATGGACTGGATGGAGCAGGAGCAGGAGCGGGGGATCACCATCACCTCCGCGGCTACCACCTGCTTCTGGAACGACAATCAGATCAACATCATCGACACACCGGGGCACGTGGACTTCACCGTCGAGGTGGAGCGTTCGCTTCGCGTCCTCGATGGCGCGGTCGCGGTCTTCGACGGCAAAGAGGGTGTCGAGCCGCAGTCCGAGCAGGTTTGGCGGCAGGCAGACAAGTACGACGTCCCGCGCATCTGCTTCGTCAACAAAATGGACAAGATCGGCGCCGACTTCTACTTCTCGGTGCGCACGATGCAGGAGCGTCTCGGCGCCAACGTCATCCCGATCCAGCTGCCCGTCGGCTCCGAGGGCGACTTCGAGGGTGTAATCGACCTGGTCGAGATGAAGGCCAAGGTCTGGCGGGGCGAGACCAAGCTCGGCGAGACCTACGAGACCATCGACATCCCTGCCGAACTTCAAGAGAAGGCTGACGAGTACCGCACCAAGCTGCTCGAGGCGGTCGCCGAGACCGACGAGTCGCTGCTGGAGAAGTACTTCGGGGGCGAGGAATTGTCGGTCGAGGAGATTAAGGGTGCGCTGCGCAAGCTCACCGTCAGCTCCGAGGCCTACCTGGTGCTGTGCGGTAGCGCGTTCAAGAACAAAGGCGTGCAGCCCATGCTCGACGCCGTGATCGACTACCTGCCTTCACCGCTTGATGTTCCGCCGGCCGTGGGCCACGCCCCCGGCAAGGAGGACGTGGAGGTCATCCGCAAGCCGTCGACCGCCGAGCCGTTCTCGGCTCTTGCGTTCAAGGTCGCCACGCACCCGTTCTTCGGCAAGCTCACTTACGTGCGGGTGTATTCGGGCAAGGTCGATTCAGGGTCAGGGGTCATCAACTCCACCAAGGGCAAGAAGGAGCGGCTGGGCAAGCTGTTCCAGATGCACGCCAACAAGGAAAACCCGGTGGAAACCGCCAGTGCCGGTCATATCTACGCGGTGATCGGGCTGAAGGACACCACGACGGGTGACACCCTGAGCGACCCGAACAACCAGGTTGTGCTCGAGTCGATGACCTTCCCAGATCCGGTGATCGAGGTGGCCATCGAGCCCAAGACCAAGAGCGACCAAGAGAAGCTGAGCCTGTCGATCCAGAAGCTCGCCGAAGAGGATCCCACCTTCAAGGTGCACCAGGACAACGAGACCGGCCAGACCGTGATCGGCGGCATGGGCGAGCTGCACCTGGACATCCTGGTGGACCGCATGCGCCGCGAGTTCAAAGTCGAGGCCAACGTCGGCAAGCCACAGGTGGCCTACAAGGAGACCATCAAGCGCAAGGTCGAAAAGGTCGAGTTCACCCATAAGAAGCAGACGGGCGGCTCCGGCCAGTTCGCGAAGGTGCTCATCAGTCTTGAGCCGTTCACGGGCGAAGACGGTGCGACCTACGAGTTCGAGAATAAGGTCACCGGTGGGCGCATCCCGCGGGAGTACATCCCGTCGGTGGACGCCGGCGCGCAGGACGCCATGCAGTACGGCGTGCTGGCCGGTTACCCGCTCGTCAACCTGAAGGTCACCCTGCTTGACGGTGCCTTCCACGAGGTCGACTCGTCTGAGATGGCATTCAAGATCGCCGGTTCACAGGTGCTGAAAAAGGCTGCGCAACAAGCACAGCCAGTCATTTTGGAACCGATCATGGCCGTCGAGGTCACCACGCCCGAGGACTACATGGGCGATGTGATCGGCGACCTCAACTCTCGCCGTGGCCAGATCCAGGCCATGGAGGAGCGGGCAGGTGCGCGCGTCGTTCGGGCGCACGTTCCGCTGTCGGAGATGTTCGGCTATGTCGGCGACCTGCGGTCCAAGACTCAAGGCCGGGCGAATTACTCTATGGTGTTCGATTCGTACGCCGAAGTACCGGCGAACGTATCGAAGGAGATCATCGCGAAGGCGACGGGCGAGTGAGTGTCAACTCACGCGTTCGAAGTCGAGCAATGGACGTAGCGAAGGCGACGGGCGAGTGAGTGTCAACTCACGAGTAAGCTGACGCGGTCAACACCGCGGCATAACTGAAAACATCAACACTGCTTTTTTTAAGCACCAACAAGTCCAGGAGGACACAGAAGTGGCGAAGGCGAAGTTCGAGCGGACGAAGCCGCACGTCAACATCGGGACCATCGGTCACGTTGACCACGGCAAGACCACACTGACCGCGGCGATCACCAAGGTTCTGCATGACAAGTTCCCCAAGCTGAACGAGTCGCGCGCGTTCGACCAGATCGATAACGCCCCCGAGGAGCGCCAGCGCGGTATCACCATCAACATCTCCCACGTGGAGTACCAGACGGAGAAGCGGCACTACGCCCACGTCGACGCACCTGGCCACGCGGACTACATCAAGAACATGATCACCGGGGCCGCCCAGATGGACGGCGCCATCCTGGTGGTCGCCGCAACCGACGGCCCGATGCCGCAGACCCGTGAGCACGTGCTGCTCGCCCGTCAGGTCGGGGTGCCCTACATCCTGGTCGCGCTGAACAAGGCCGACGCGGTAGACGACGAGGAGCTGCTCGAGCTCGTCGAGCTGGAGGTTCGTGAGCTGCTGGCGGCCCAGGAGTTCGACGAGGACGCGCCGGTCGTGCGGGTCTCGGCGCTGAAGGCGCTCGAGGGCGACGCGAAGTGGGTCTCGTCCGTCGAGGAGCTGATGGATGCGGTCGACGAGTCCATTCCGGACCCGGTCCGTGACACCGAAAAGCCCTTCCTGATGCCTGTCGAGGACGTCTTCACCATCACCGGCCGTGGCACCGTGGTCACCGGCCGCGTCGAGCGTGGAGTCATCAACGTCAACGAGGAAGTCGAGATCGTCGGCATCAAGCCGACCAGCACCAAGACGACCGTCACCGGTGTGGAGATGTTCCGCAAGCTGCTCGACCAGGGGCAGGCCGGCGACAACGTCGGGCTGCTGCTGCGTGGTATCAAGCGTGAGGACGTCGAGCGCGGCCAGGTAGTGGTCAAGCCCGGCACCACCACGCCGCACACCGAGTTCGAAGGCCAGGTCTACATCCTGTCCAAGGACGAGGGCGGTCGGCACACGCCGTTCTTCAACAACTACCGTCCGCAGTTCTACTTCCGCACCACCGATGTGACCGGTGTGGTGACGTTGCCGGAGGGCACCGAGATGGTGATGCCCGGCGACAACACCAACATCAACGTGAAGTTGATCCAGCCCGTCGCCATGGACGACGGTCTGCGCTTCGCGATCCGCGAAGGCGGTCGCACGGTCGGCGCCGGCCGGGTCGTCAAGATCATCAAGTAGGGCTATTCAGCACAGGCCCGGATTGCCGATTTCGGCAGTCCGGGCCTTGTGCATTCTCGGGTCCAGACGAAGGTGCCACACGGCAATGATCGTTGCGAACTCTCGGGAGTTTTCAGCGGGGATAGCTATCGGGACAGCCGGACGAGCGCTAATCTGACACGAACTTTCCCAGCAAGGCCAAGGAGAGACACGTGTTGGCGCGCTATGTGAAGGCACAGTTGACGGTCTTGCTGTGCGGTGGCCTGGTCGGGCCGATCTTTTTGGTCGTCTATTTCGCCCTGGGGCTGGGCAGCCTGCTGTCATGGATGTTCTATGTGGGCCTTTTAATCACCGTGGCCGACGTGCTGATCGCGCTCTGGTTGACCAACTTCGGCGCGAAGTCGGCCGCCACATCGGCCGAGCTCGAGCAGAGCGGTGTGCTGGCGCTGGCGCAAATCACCGGCCTCACCGAAACGGGTACTCGGATCAACGAGCAACCCCTGGTCAAGGTGCATCTACACATCTCCGGGTCGGGGTTTTTGCCGTTTGACAGTGAAGACCGGGTGATTGCCAGCATCACCAGGCTCGGCAACCTCACCGCACGCAAGCTCGTGGTTCTGGTGAACCCCACCACACAGAAATACCAAATCGATTGGGAGCGCAGCGCTTTGGTTAACGGGCTGGTGCCCGCGCAGTTCACGGTGGCTGAAGACAACCGGACCTACGATCTGAGCGGGCAGGCCGGCCCGCTGATGGAGATCCTGCAGATCCTCAAGGCCAACAACGTTCCGCTGAACCGGATGGTCGACATCCGATCGAACCCGGCGCTGCGCGAGCAGATCCACGCCGTGGTGCGCCGAGCGGCCGCACAACAGGCGCCGGTCGCCCAGCCGGTACCGGTCGTCGCACCACCGCAACCACAGCACTCGATCGCCCAGCGGCTCCAGGACCTGGAGAATCTGCGGGCCAGCGGTGCGCTGACCGACCAGGAATACAACGACCGACGGGCCCAGATCATCTCCGAAATCTGACGCCGAGCAGACGCAAAAGCCCCCGACACGCCGTGTCTTCGGGCGCTTTTGCGTCTGCCCGGCACGAAATAAAGGGGCGAACGTGGCTGGATCACTGCAAGGGCGCGTGGCATTTATTACCGGTGCTGCCCGTGCCCAGGGGCGGGCGCACGCGGTGCGGCTCGCCCGGGAAGGCGCCGACGTCATTGCGCTCGATATCTGTGCGTCGGCGTCGGCCAGCCTGACCTACGCGCCGGCCACCCCGCAAGATCTCAGCGAGACCGTTCGCTTGGTCGAAGCCGAGGGCCGCAAGGTGCTGGCGCGCCAGGTGGACATCCGCGATGACGCCGCGCTACGGCAACTGGTGGCCGACGGAGTCGAACAGTTCGGCCGGCTCGACGTCGTGGTGGCCAACGCCGGAGTGCTGGGCTGGGGCCGGCTCTGGGAACTCACCGATGAGCAGTGGGACACCGTCATTGGGGTCAACCTGACGGGTACCTGGCGCACGCTGCGTGCCACGGTGCCTGCGATGATCGAGGCTGGCAATGGGGGTTCGATTGTGGTGGTCAGCTCGTCTGCGGGTCTGAAGGCGACACCGGGCAACGGTCACTATTCGGCCAGCAAGCATGGACTCACCGCGCTGACGAATACGTTGGCGATCGAAGTCGGTGAATACGGCATCCGGGTCAACTCCATCCATCCCTACTCGGTCGACACCCCGATGGTCGAGCCGGAAGTGATGATGAAGATATTTGCCAAGCACCCCAGTTTCGTGCACAGCTTTCCGCCAATGCCGTTGCAACCGAAGGGCTTCATGACGGCCGATGAGGTAGCCGATGTCGTCGTCTGGCTCGCCGGCGACGGTTCGGGCACAGTGTCGGGTACGCAGATCCACGTCGACAAGGGCGCCTTGAAGTACTGACCGGCCATCGTGTATGAACTCCACGTGACCAGTAGCGAAGGTGTACACCACAGCGACATCGGGGTTGTGATCGTCGGCGGCGGCCTCGCCGCTGCCCGGACCGCCGAACAATTGCGTCGGTCGGAGTTCTCCGGTCGGATCACGATCGTCAGCGAAGAGGTGCATCTGCCCTACGACCGGCCCCCGCTGTCCAAGGAGGTGCTGCGCAGGGAAGTCGACGACGTGGTGCTTAAACCGCGCGCGTTCTACGACGACAATGAGATCGTCCTGCGTCTGGGTTCGGCCGCCACCGGCCTGAATACGGCGGCTCAGACGGTGACGCTGGCTGACGGATCCGTGCTGGGCTACGACGAGCTCGTCATCGCCACCGGCCTGGTGCCCCGGCGTATTCCCACGTTCCCCGACCTCGACGGCATTCGGGTGTTGCGGTCTTTCGATGAGAGCATGGCACTGCGCAACCACGCGTCGGCTGCGCGGCACGCCGTGATCATCGGCGCCGGCTTCATCGGCTGCGAGGTGGCAGCCAGCCTGCGCAGCCTGGGAGTAGACGTTGTGCTGGTTGAGCCGCAACCGACCCCGCTGGCGTCGGTGCTCGGCGAACAGATCGGTGAGCTGGTGGCGCGGCTGCATCGCGACGAAGGCGTCGACGTGCGCACCGGTGTCAGCGTGGCGGAGGTACGCGGTGCGGGGTATGTCGACTCGGTGGTGCTGAGCGACGGCACGGAGCTCGCGGCCGACCTGGTGGTCGTCGGGATCGGATCGCGTCCGGCCACCCAGTGGCTCGACGGCAGCGGCGTCGCGGTCGACAACGGCGTGATCTGTGACGAAGCCGGACGCACCAGCGCGCCTAAGGTGTGGGCGCTCGGCGACGTCGCCTCCTGGCGTGATCCGATGGGACACCAAGCGCGCGTGGAACATTGGAGCAATGTTGCCGACCAGGCCCGGGTTATGGTGCCAGCGATGCTGGGGCATGACGTGCCTACGTCCGTTGTCGTCCCGTACTTCTGGAGCGACCAGTACGACGTCAAGATCCAATGCCTGGGGGAGCCGGAAGCCACCGACATCGTGCACCTCGTCGAGGACGACGGCCGTAAGTTCTTGGCCTACTACGAGCGCGACGGAGTCGTGGTCGGCGTGGTGGGTGGCGGGATGCCCGGCAAGGTCATGAAGGTCCGCGCCAAGATCGCGGCCGCTACACCCATCGCCGAAATCCTGGGCTGACTCAGCGGCGGGGTTGGCGCTGGCGAGCAGTCGCAAAAGCCCCCAAAACACCGGTGTTTTGGGGGCTTTTGCGTCTGCTCAGCACCCCGGGCTACTGCCAGTTCACCGGGGGGCCGTGCGGGTGGCACTCGCCCAGAATCTGCAGCTCGCCGCCCGGCCAGCTACGAGCACGCACGAGGAACCTGATCGGAGCGCCCGGCCCATCGCGCGCCGGTTCGAGGGTGAGATGGGCAAACGGTGACTGGGCGTCGGCTTGTGCACCCAGGACGTCGACCCCGTCGCGGATCGCCGTGCGTTCGTCGGCAGACAGATATTGCCAGGTGATCGAATGCCACAACACGGTCAACGTGCCGGCGGCCAGCGTCAGGCCCGCCACTGCGTCGGCACCGCTGCGGCGATCGAGGCGCGCGGGAACCGTCTGGGCGACGGCGATTGCGCCGCGCAGCCGGTCCAGCCGCGTGCTCTGGTCGGGCCAGACGTAGCTCAACAGGTTCATTTCCCCGTCGGCGCCGGTGACATCGATGGGCGCGATGTCGTAGCCGTGCCGTTCGACGATCCGCACCGCGCCCACGGGCGGCAGCGCGCCGTGCCACGCATCGTCGATGATCACCGGCGAGTCGACCGGTCCCCACTGGCTGTCGGCGTAACGGTAGCGGTAATGGTCCGCCCGCAGGTTCAGCCCGGCGCTCGACCCGATCTCGAAAAGCCTTACCGGAAAATCGAATCCGCGATTGATGCGCAACAACCCACCGATCAGCGCGGCAGAACGACCCACCTCGTTGGTCTGCGGTGGTTGATCCAGAGCCGCACGCAGGGAGTCGTAATGGTTGGCCGCGGCCAGGACGATCTCGGGCCAGGCGGCCTCGGCGTCCCAGGTACCGCCGGTGCTGGGATACCAACGACGCAACGTCGGTGCCCGGCGGTCGAGCACCAACCGGTGCAGGCCGCCGAGCAGCCGCAGCGGTACTGCGTGGCGGGCCGAATCATCTTCGTGGCCAGACAAAATCGTTGCGAACACACCGCCGGACTCGACGTCTTCGGCCACGAGCTCAAACAGCTCGTCGTACATCGGGGAGCCGGACGAGCCGCAGAACCGGCCCTGCGATCGCAGGGTGTGCACCAGGTGTTCAATGGCGGGCCTGGCATTCATGGATCCAGGTTTTCCAGCCCGGCACCTATGACGTCGAATGCGCTTCCCAGCGCTTCAAGCAATGTCACACATTCGTCGCTCAGCCAGTGCTCATAGGCCGACAGCGCGATTCCCAGCATTGTCCAGCCGACGGTCTGGGGCACTAGGTCGGTCGTTTTGAGGCCCAACCGTCGGGCCACGAAGCCGGCCATCACCTCGCGCCAGCCGGCGTACATCGTCATCGAATAGTCCTGCAGCTCAGCGGTCTGCAGAATGACCCGCATGCGTTGGCGGTGCCGCGCGGTCTCGCACTCGTCGTAGGTGTTGAACGCCAACAACGCCGCGCGCAGCGCCTCGGCAAACCGGACCCGCGGGTCGACATTGTCGAGCAGATCTTGAAGGCGCGCGAGGTGGGTGTCGAAATCGCTCCAGAGGATGGCGTTTTTGGACGCGTAATAGCGGAACAGCGTGCGGCGCGCAATGCCGGCCGCGTGCGCGACATCGTCGACACTCACGTCGGCAAACCCCCGGGCAGTGAACAATTCGATAGCAACATCGGTGATGTGCTCCTGCGTCGTCGAGCGCCGCCGGCCCACCCGCGACTCCGACAAAATCAGACCAGCCCTTCCATTGCGGCACTCGATGCCATATTGTGGCCAGATTGATCCATCATTGTCGAGTCCCAACGAGAGGCAGATTCACATGGACCACGAGACCGAGACTGACACCGAGCTCGTCACCGAAATCCTGGTGGAGGAAGTGTCCATCGACGGTATGTGCGGGGTCTACTGACCGTGCCTGCCCCCGCGCAGGCTCGTCCGGCTGACACGAATCTGTTCGACCCCGATCGCGCCTGGCGGTTGCACCCACAAGTGGCAGTTCGGCCAGAACCTTTCGGCGCTCTGCTCTATCACTTCGGCACCCGCAAGCTGTCATTTCTGAAAAACCAGACCATCCTCGCCGTGGTGCGGGCGCTGCCCGATCACCCAGATGTCCGGTCCGCCTGCCGCGCCGCGGGGGTCGAGGATGCCGGGCAGGGTCCTTACCTGCACGCGCTGGGTGTGCTGGTCGACTCCCACATGCTGGTGCCGCAGGAGGCTCACCAATGAGTCCGCAAACCACAGCTGCGGTTCCCCGGCTTATCGAGCAGTTCGAACGCGGCTTGGACGCGCCCATCTGCCTGACCTGGGAGCTGACCTACGCGTGCAATTTGGCGTGCGTGCACTGCCTGTCCTCGTCGGGCAAACGCGATCCGCGTGAGTTATCCACGCGCCAGTGCAAGGACATCATCGACGAGCTCGAACGTATGCAGGTGTTCTATGTGAACATCGGTGGTGGGGAACCCACTGTGCGTCAAGATTTTTGGGAGCTGGTGGATTACGCGACCGCACACCACGTCGGTGTGAAGTTCTCCACCAACGGGCTGCGCATCACCCCGGAGGTGGCCGCACGCCTGGCGGCCAGTGATTACGTGGATGTTCAGATTTCGCTGGACGGCGCTACCGCCGAGGTCAACGACGCGGTTCGCGGCGCCGGTTCATTCGACATGGCGGTGCGCGCGCTGGAAAACCTTGCTAAGGCGGGCTTTTCCGACGCGAAGATCTCGGTTGTGGTCACCCGCCACAATGTGGACCAGCTCGATGAATTCGCCTCATTGGCAAGCCGTTACGGTGCCACGCTGCGAATCACCCGGCTGCGTCCCTCCGGGCGGGGCGCAGACGTCTGGGAAGATTTGCACCCTACCGCTGCGCAACAGGTTCAGCTCTACGACTGGCTGGTCGCCAAGGGCGAGGGGGTGCTCACCGGCGACTCGTTCTTCCATCTGTCGCCGCTCGGCCAGTCCGGTGCCCTGGCTGGCCTGAACATGTGCGGAGCCGGCCGGGTGGTTTGCCTGATCGACCCCGTCGGCGACGTGTACGCGTGCCCATTCGCCATCCATGACCGCTTCTTGGCGGGAAACGTGTTGTCTGACGGTGGTTTTGACAAAGTCTGGAAGGACGCTCCGCTGTTTCGTGAGCTTCGCGAGCCCCAGTCCGCCGGTGCCTGCGGCAGCTGCGGGCACTACGACAGCTGCCGAGGCGGCTGCATGGCGGCAAAATTCTTCACCGGCCTGCCGCTGGACGGACCGGATCCCGAATGCGTCCAAGGGCACAGTGTCTCTGCGCTGGGCCGCGAACGCGAAACGCCCCGGTCCAGGGCCGATCACTCCCGCGGGCATCGGGTCCGCCAACCAGTGCCACTGACGCTGAGTGTCAGACCGCCGGCGATAACGCCGGCTAAGCCGCCGGCACGCCTCTGCAACGAAAGTCCTCTGTAGCCATGGCCGACGAGTGGTTTGAAACGGTCGCCATCGCCCAGCAACGCGCCAAGCGCCGCCTGCCGAAATCTGTTTATTCGTCGCTGATTTCGGCTAGTGAAAAGGGAATCACAGTCGCCGACAATGTCGAAGCATTCAGCGAACTCGGGTTTGCTCCTCATGTCATCGGCGCGGCTGAAAAGCGTGACTTGTCAACCACTGTTATGGGACAAGATATCTCGCTACCGGTAATCATTTCGCCGACTGGTGTCCAAGCAGTCGATCCCGACGGTGAGGTTGCCGTGGCGCGGGCTGCTGCGGCACGCGGAACGGCGATGGGGCTGTCCTCATTCGCCAGCAAGCCGATCGAAGAGGTCGTTGCCGCCAATCCAAAGGTTTTCTTTCAGGTGTACTGGCTCGGAGGTCGTGAGGCGATTGCCGAACGGGTGGAGCGGGCACGGCAGGCCGGCGCGGCCGGTCTGATCGTCACAACTGATTGGACCTTCTCGCATGGCCGGGACTGGGGCAGCCCCAAGATCCCCGAAGAGATGAACCTACGGACCATCCTGCGGTTGTCTCCTGAGGCGGTCTTCAAGCCGCGGTGGCTGTGGAAGTTCGGCAAGACGCTGCGGCCACCGGACCTGCGGGTGCCAAACCAGGGCCGCCGAGGCGAGCCCGGGCCTCCGTTCTTTGCCGTCTACGGCGAGTGGATGGGTACGCCGCCGCCGACCTGGGAAGACATCGCCTGGCTGCGGCAACTGTGGGGCGGACCGTTCATGCTCAAGGGTGTGATGCGTGTGGACGATGCCAAACGGGCTGTGGATGCTGGTGTTTCGGCGATATCGGTGTCCAACCACGGTGGCAACAACCTGGACGGCACCCCTGCGTCGATTCGCGCCCTGCCCGCGGTGGCGGCGGCGGTCGGTGATCAGGTGGAGGTATTGCTGGACGGAGGCATCCGGCGGGGGAGCGACGTGGTCAAGGCGGTGGCGCTGGGCGCCCGGGCAGTGATGATCGGCCGCGCGTACCTGTGGGGGCTGGCCGCCGCCGGCCAACCCGGTGTGGAAAACGTGCTCGACATTTTGCGCGGGGGGATCGACTCGGCATTGATGGGCCTTGGGCATGCGTCGGTCCACGACCTCAGCCCAGACGACATCCTGACCCCCGCCGGATTCGCCCGGGCGATCGGTGTGCCTCCCGCCCGGGATGGCTAGCCGAGAATCGAGCGCGGTGAGGCCTGTACCACGGGGTCAGCCAGCAGCGATCGACGCGTGCCAAAACTATTGAGACGCGAGTGGCGACCGTGACGGACGAGCCGAACTTCGACCGGTAGATGAACAGGCCAGAAAAAGAATTATTTTGGGGGCTCAACAATTGGTGCACGCCAGGTGAATTCGGCCTACCATCACCAAATGCCCGGCGAACTAGGAACCGCGACGTCGAGCCAGATATTGAATACGTTGTTTTCGATAATAGTCCCGCTGGGTTCAACCGAACAGCACGGTCCGCACCTGCCCTTGGACACCGACACGCGGATTGCCGTCGCGGTCGCCCGGGAGGCTGGGATCCGCCTCGGGCGGGAATGGTCATTGGCACCGGCCATCGCCTATGGCGCTAGTGGTGAGCACCAAAGCTTCCCTGGAACGATCTCGATCGGCACCGAGGTCTTGTCGATGCTGCTGATGGAGTACGGCCGGTCGGCTGCCTGCTGGGCCCGGCGGCTGGTCTTCGTCAACGGACACGGGGGCAATGTCAGCGCGTTGAGTAGCGCCGTGGCCACGCTTCGCGCCGAAGGCCGCGACGTCGGATGGTGCCCGTGCGCCGCGGCAGGCGGCGACGCCCATGCCGGCCATACCGAAACATCACTCTTACTGCATATTTCACCTGCCGACGTGCTGACCGACCGGTGGCTCGCCGGCAACGGAGCACCGTTGCGCGAGTTGCTGCCGTCGATGCGTCGCGGGGGAGTCGCGGCGGTCAGCCAGGTAGGCGTGTTGGGGGATCCGACCACCGCGACCGCTGCCGAGGGGAAGCGCATCTTCGCGGAGATGGTCGAAGGATCTGTACGTCGCATTATCCGGTGGTCGCCCGGGTCCGACGGGATGCTGACATGAGTCAGGCTCGGCTGCCGGACGGGTTCGCCGTCCAGGTTGATCGTCGCGTGCGGGTGCTCGGCGACGGCTCTGCCCTGCTCGGTGGCTCACCTACCCGGCTGCTGAAACTGGCGCCCGCCGCCCGAGGCATGCTGTCCGACGGCCGGCTTAAGGTTCGCGACGAGGTCAGCGCCCAACTGGCCCGCACTCTGCTGGACGCCACGGTGGCGCATCCCCGGCCCGCGGGAGGCCCGTCCCACCGCGACGTGACTGTGGTAATTCCCGTGCGCGACAACGTTTCCGGTGTAAGACGTCTGGTGAGCGCGCTGCGCGGACTACGCGTCATCGTGGTGGACGACGGGTCGTCGCCCCCGATCGTGCCGGACGACTTCGTCGGCGCGCACTGCGATATCGAAGTGCTGCGCCATCCCCGCAGCAAGGGTCCCGCGGCGGCCCGCAACACTGGACTGGCCGCCTGCAGCACCGACTTCGTCGCATTCATGGATTCCGACGTTGCGCCGCGCCGCGGCTGGCTGGAAGCCCTGCTCGGTCACTTCTGTGATCCCACCGTCGCTCTGGTCGCACCGCGGATTATCGGTCCGGCACACAGCGAGAACGTGGTGGCGCGATATGAGGCGGTGCACTCCTCACTGGACCTCGGGCAGCGCGAAGCGCCGGTGCTACCCCACAGCACGGTGTCCTACGTTCCCAGCGCGGCGATCATCTGTCGCTGTTCAGCCATCCGTGACGTCGGCGGCTTCGACGAGACCATGCAGTCCGGCGAGGACGTCGACCTGTGCTGGCGGCTCATCGAGGTAGGCGCTCGGCTGCGGTACGAGCCGATTGCGCTGGTCGCCCACGATCACCGCACGGAACTGCGGGATTGGCTCGCGCGCAAGGCATTTTATGGCGGCTCGGCGGCTCCGCTGTCTGTGCGTCACCCGGACAAGACGGCCCCGTTGGTGATCAGCGGCTGGGCGCTGATGGCCTGGATCCTGATGGCTCTCGGTACCAGCCTCAGTCAGCTGGCGTCGATCGTGGTCGCCGTCCTGACGGGTCGCAGGATTGCCAGAGCCATGCGCGGCGCCGGGACTTCGTTCTCGGATGTCGTGGCGATCGCGAGCCGCGGCCTGTGGTCGGCGGCGTTGCAAATGGCATCGGCCCTGTGCCGGCACTACTGGCCGCTGGCGCTGCTGGCAGCCACAGTGTCGCGCCAGTTTAGACGGGTCGTTCTGGTCGCGGCCGTCATGGACGGCGTGGTGGACTGGCTTGGGCGCAGGGATGCCAGAGGTGACGATGCCGAACCGATTGGGTTGCTGACCTATCTGGTGCTCAAGCGTGTGGATGACCTGGCCTACGGCCTCGGGCTGTGGTGGGGTGTGTTGCGCGAACGCAACCTCCGCGCGCTCAAACCGCAGATCCGAACTTAGTCGCCTTGACTCGCGCGGTCGGAGCGCACTGCGACGTGCTGATCGTCGGCGCTGGCAGTGCGGGATCGGTTGTTGCCGGGCGTCTTTCCGCTGATTCCCGCTGCAGGGTTACCGTCCTCGAGGCCGGACCCGGGCTCGCCGATCCAAGGTTGTTGGCTCAAACCACCAATGGGTTGCAACTGCCGATCGGAGCGGGCAGTCCTATCGTCCAGCGTTTTCAGACCCGGCTCACCGATCGACCCGTACGCCAGGTACCCCTCGTACGCGGGGCGACGGTCGGCGGTTCCGGCGCGATCAACGGCGGTTACTTCTGCCGCGGATTGCAGGGAGATTTCGACCGGGCTGCCATACCCGGCTGGGCGTGGCCCGACGTTCTCGACCACTTCCGGGCAATCGAGACGGACCTGGATTTCGACGGCGCCGCCCACGGAGATTCCGGCCCAATTCTGGTTCGTCGAACTCGCGAAATGACTGGCACCACCCAACGTTTCCTGGCTGCCGCAGAGCGGATCGGAGTTCCATGGATCGACGACCTTAATGATGCCGGGCCGGAGTTGATTTCGGGTGTGGGCGCTGTCCCGCTCAACATCGTCGACGGTGTGCGTATCGGATCAGGCGCGGGCTTTCTGATGCCAGCCTTGAAGCGTTCTAACCTGACAGTGCTTTCCCGGACGCGGGCGGTGCGATTGCGCTTCTCCGGCACAGCCGCGGTGGCCGTCGACGCGATCGGCCCGCAGGGCAAGATCACAGTTACAGCCGACCGAATCGTCCTGTGTGCCGGTGCCATTCAGTCCGCGCATCTGCTGATGCTCTCCGGTGTCGGGAGCGAGGCCATGTTGCGAGCCGCCGGTGTACCGGTTCTGGTGCCGCTACCGGTTGGTATGTACTGCATCGACCACCCGGAATGGGTATTGCCCACGACGTGGACGGTGGCTACTGGCCGACCGGTACTGGAGGTTGTCCTCACTACGACGGATGGCATCGAAATAAGGCCTTACACAGGCGGGTTCGTTGCGATGACCGGTGACGGAACCGCGGGGCATCCCGACTGGCCGCATATCGGGGTGGCGCTCATGCAACCGCGGGCGCGCGGACGCATCACGCTGATCTCGCCCGATCCCGGCGTGCCGCCGCGGATCGAGCACCGTTACGACAGTGAGCCCGATGATGTTGCAGCGCTGCGTGAGGGCAGTGAGTTAGCTCGTGAGTTAGCCAGTGCAGCAACATATGTCGGGGAACCGGTGTGGTCGACGTCGCAACACCTTTGTGGCACCGCGCCGATGGGCACCGAAGGTGACCCGCGAGCCGTTGTCGATCCTCGATGTCGGGTGCGCGGCGTGGAGAACCTGTGGGTGATCGACGGGTCGATCCTGCCCGTGATCACCAGCCGAGGTCCGCACGCGACGACAGTGATGCTCGGGCATCGGGCGGCGGAGTTCGTTGAGTGAATTGATCTCACCGCGGAGAAATCGGCTACCAGCCACGCTGCTTTTCAGCTGGGACTTGTCGCGGATGACTCCTCGGCAGATCCTGCCTGCCCCGACGTCTCCGGAGAATAAGCCGGCGTTGCCGGTCGCGCCGCCGCTGAGGGTGACGCCGCCGAGGCCGCCGCCGCCCCTATCGGCGTCACCGCCGAGGCTGGTGCAGTGGCTGCCGGGGCATAGTCCGCCGTTGCCGCCTCCACCGTTGCTGCCGTTGGGCTGGCGGTTGCCGGCACCGCCGGCTCCGCGGTTGCCGCGGCATAATCCGGCGTTGTCGCCTGCAGCGCCCCTAGCTGCGTGCTGGCCGGTACCAATGCCGGCGACACGGCCGGTGCCGTCGTTACCGGTGTGCCCAGTGGTGTCAGTGCCGGCGCTACCGCCGACGCCGACGCCAGGTGTCCGGTAGGTACTGCGGACGCCGAACTACCCGCCGCCCCCGCCGCTGCCGACGGCACTGACGAGGCCACCGAACCCGCTGATGCCGCGCCGCCGGCCACCGACTGCCCTGTCGTCAGCGCCTGACTGGCAGGTGCATCGGCACCGCTCAGCGCGCCCTGCTGGATGGTCTGCAGAGGCGACGCGTTTGCGGCCTCCGTGAGGGCGTACTGAGCTCCGCCGCCGCTCATCAGCTGCACAAACTGCTGATGGAAGTATGCCGCCTGGGCACTGAGCACCTGATAAGCCTGTGCGTGCGCGTCGAACAACGCCGCGATGCCCGCCGACACCTCATCAGCACCTGCGGCCGCGACGCTTGACGTCGGGCCCAACGCCGCCGAGTTGGCCGAGCTGATCGTTGAACCGATGTTAGCCAGATCAGTCGCCGCCGCCGCCACGTATTCTGGCGAGGCATTCACATAAGACATTGAGACCTCCCCCAGCTAGTCGGGCTACCGCTCGCCCTCCCAAGACGAACTCTCTCTGAGCGGATCGTAACGCGACTACCCGTTCTACCGGGGGCTTAAGCTTTAACGCGCATGAAATTCTTAAGCTGCTGCCCAAACGCCGAGCTCAACCGCTGTTGATCAACTCTGGTGGCCGGTCGTGAATCGGCGTGCACGGGCGACGACAGGCAGATGCGGCCCACCGGGTCCATCCGCACAACCTGCGGCAGGATCGAGCCGAGACGGGGGACCCGCGCGACCGCCGCCACCGAGCACCGGCGGGTGCCGGCCGAGCGGCCGGAAAGGCTTTTCGCTATCCTATATTCGCTGCTAGGACCGGTCACGACGACAAAACCTGCTGTCGAGTGAGTGTGGCGATCGGGGAGGTCAAAGTCGGCTCGCACTCCTGCAGGTCTCGTGTGAACTGGAATTTGGCTCGAGCCGGGACTTAGGGCATACTGTTCAGGTTGCCTTGCGCCAGGTTTGCGCCTGAGCGGGCATACGACCAGCGCCCAGACGGGCGTGTCCGGTCCCATCCTCGGAGCGCGACGAATTTGGCTTAGAAATAAGCGCGACGAGGCTGCGTGCGGGTTAAATGCCCGAGCGCGGGGGCCGGTGGACCACGACAGGTAAACAGCGGCGCAATATCCGGCGCGACGCTAGATCGGCCCCAGACGGGCCGGTCGATTGGCGCGCCGGAGGCACCAGGTCCGGACACGGGCCGTTAAGTGGAGCAGGTCCGGGACACGGACCTCAAGTGGAGTGAGGGTAGAAAAGCGTGGCGGGACAGAAGATCCGCATCAGGCTCAAGGCCTACGACCATGAGGCTATTGACGCGTCGGCGCGCAAGATCGTCGAGACCGTCGTACGCACTGGTGCCAGCGTCGTAGGTCCGGTGCCGCTGCCGACCGAGAAGAACATCTATTGCGTCATCCGCTCGCCGCACAAGTATAAGGACTCGCGAGAGCACTTCGAAATGCGCACACACAAGCGGTTGATCGACATCCTCGATCCGACGCCGAAGACGGTTGACGCCCTGATGCGCATCGATCTTCCGGCCAGTGTCGACGTCAACATCCAGTAGGAGATCCAGAGCAATGGCAAGAAAGGGCATTCTCGGTACCAAGCTGGGCATGACACAGGTGTTCGACGAGAACAACCGGGTAGTGCCGGTGACTGTCGTCAAGGCGGGGCCTAATGTGGTGACCCGCATCCGCACGCCCGAGCAAGACGGGTACAGCGCTGTGCAGCTGGCCTACGGCGAGATCAGTCCCCGCAAGGTCAACAAGCCCGTAACCGGTCAATACACCGCCGCGGGCGTCAACCCACGCCGGTACTTGGCTGAACTGCGTCTGGACAACCCGGACGCGGCGGGCGAATACGAGGTCGGCCAGGAGTTAACCGCCGAGATCTTCTCCGACGGCAGCTATGTCGACGTGACCGGTACCTCTAAGGGCAAGGGCTTTGCCGGCACCATGAAGCGGCACGGCTTCAAGGGTCAGGGCGCCAGCCACGGCGCCCAGGCGGTGCACCGACGTCCGGGTTCCATCGGCGGCTGCGCCACGCCCGCACGGGTGTTCAAGGGCACTCGGATGTCCGGCCGGATGGGCTCCGACCGGGTGACCGTACAGAACCTGTTGGTGCACAAGGTCGATACCGAGAACGGCGTGTTGCTGATCAAGGGTGCGGTCCCGGGCCGCACCGGTGGACTCGTGATGGTCCGCAGCGCGATCAAACGAGGTGAGAAGTAATGGCAGCCGCCAAGGCCGAGCAGGGCCAAGCAGACCAGAAGATCCTGACAATTCAGGTCAAGACGCCGGACGGTAAGGTCGACGGCTCCGTCGAGCTGCCGGCCGAGTTGTTCGACGCCCCGGCCAATATCGCGCTGATGCACCAGGTGGTCACCGCGCAGCGGGCGGCGGCCCGTCAGGGTACGCACTCGACCAAGACGCGCGGCGAGGTAAGCGGTGGTGGCCGCAAGCCCTACCGGCAGAAGGGGACTGGACGCGCCCGGCAGGGTTCGACGCGGGCCCCGCAGTTCACCGGTGGCGGTGTCGTGCATGGTCCCAAGCCGCGTGACTACAGTCAGCGCACGCCCAAGAAGATGATCGCGGCGGCGCTGCGCGGGGCACTGTCCGACCGGGCACGCAACGGCCGCATCCACGCAGTCACCGAGCTGGTGGCGGGTCAGACTCCTTCCACCAAGAGCGCCAAGGTATTCCTGGCTAGCCTGACCGATCGCAAGCAGGTGCTGGTCGTCATCGGCCGCAGCGACGAGGCCGGTACGAAAAGCGTGCGCAACCTGCCGGGAGTACACATCCTGGCGCCTGACCAGCTCAACACATATGACGTGCTGCGCGCCGACGACGTGGTGTTCAGCGTTGAGGCCCTGAACGCCTATATAGCCGCCAACACAGCCAACACGGCGCCTACCGAGGAGGTTTCGGCCTGATGGCGACTATCGTTGACCCCCGCGACATCATCCTGGCCCCGGTGATCTCGGAGAAGTCCTACAGCCTGCTCGACGACAACGTGTACACCTTCGTGGTGCATCCGAGTTCGAACAAGACGCAGATCAAGATCGCTGTCGAGAAGATCTTTTCCGTCAAGGTCGCATCGGTGAACACCGCGAATCGGCAGGGCAAGCGTAAGCGCACCCGGGCCGGGTTCGGTAAGCGCAAGAACACCAAGCGCGCCATCGTCACCTTGGCGCCGGGCAGCAAGCCGATCGACCTGTTCGGAGCACCGGCCTAGCCGGGTGCGAGAGAAAGACCCTATTAGATATGGCAATTCGCAAATACAAGCCGACGACCCCCGGTCGTCGCGGCGCCAGTGTGTCCGACTTCGCCGAGATCACCCGCTCGGCCCCGGAGAAGTCGTTGGTGCGCCCGCTACACGGTCGTGGCGGACGCAACGCGCATGGCCGGATCACCACCCGCCACAAGGGTGGTGGCCACAAGCGCGCCTACCGGCTGGTCGACTTCCGCCGCAACGACAAAGACGGCGTCAACGCCAAGGTCGCGCATATCGAGTACGACCCCAACCGCACCGCGAACATCGCGTTGCTCCACTTCCTTGACGGCGACAAGCGCTACATCATTGCACCGCAAGGCCTATCGCAGGGCGATGTGGTGGAGTCGGGCGCCAACGCCGACATCAAGCCGGGTAACAACCTGCCGTTGCGCAACATCCCGGCCGGTACCTTGATCCACGCCGTGGAGCTGCGGCCGGGCGGCGGCGCCAAGCTCGCGCGGTCGGCCGGGTCGAGCATCCAGCTGCTCGGCAAAGAAGCCAGCTACGCGTCGCTGCGTATGCCTAGCGGTGAGATCCGCCGCGTCGATGTGCGCTGCCGCGCAACGGTCGGCGAGGTCGGCAACGCCGAGCAGGCAAACATCAACTGGGGTAAAGCGGGCCGTATGCGGTGGAAGGGCAAGCGCCCTTCGGTCCGTGGCGTCGTCATGAACCCGGTGGACCACCCGCACGGTGGTGGCGAGGGTAAGACTTCCGGTGGCCGTCACCCGGTGAGCCCGTGGGGCAAGCCCGAGGGCCGCACCCGTGATCGCAACAAGGCCAGTAACAAGCTCATCGTCCGACGTCGGCGCACCGGCAAGAAGCACGGGCGCTAGGAAGTCGAGGAATAGCACATGCCACGCAGCCTGAAGAAGGGCCCGTTCGTTGACGGCCACCTGATCAAGAAGGTCGACGTACAGAACGAGAAAAACACCAAGCAGGTCATTAAGACCTGGTCGCGCCGGTCGACGATCATTCCGGACTTCATCGGCCACACCTTTGCGGTGCACGACGGACGCAAGCATGTCCCGGTGTTCGTCACCGAGGCAATGGTGGGCCACAAGCTTGGCGAATTCGCGCCGACGCGAACCTTCAAGGGGCACATCAAGGACGACCGAAAGGCCAAGCGCCGATGAGCACCACTACTGAATTTCCCTCGGCGGTCGCCAAAGCACGGTTTGTGCGGGTGTCGCCGAGAAAGGCTCGCCGGGTAATCGACCTGGTGCGTGGCAAGTCGGTGGCCGACGCGCTCGACATCCTGCGCTGGGCGCCGCAGGCGGCCAGTGAGCCGGTGGCCAAGGTGATCGCGAGTGCTGCGGCCAACGCCCAGAACAACAACGGGCTGGACCCCGCGACGCTGGTGGTGGCGACGGTCTACGCAGACGAGGGTCCCACCGCCAAGCGCATCCGTCCGCGCGCCCAGGGCCGCGCGTTCCGGATCCGCAGGCGCACCAGCCATATCACGGTCGTGGTCGAGAGCCGCCCGGCCAAGGATGAGCGTTCGGCGAAGTCGTCGCGCGCCCGTCGCGCCGAGGGCAGCAAGGCCGCCGCCAAGGCGCCGGCCAACAAGGCACCGGCCAAGAAAGCGGCCGCTAAGGCGCCGGCTAAGAAGGCAGTCACCAAACCCGAGCCAACGTCTGAGACTTCAGAAGCGAAGGGAGGCTCAGACTAGTGGGCCAGAAGATCAATCCGCACGGCTTCCGGCTGGGCATCACGACTGACTGGAAGTCGCGCTGGTACGCCGACAAGCAGTACGCCGAGTACGTCAAAGAAGATGTCGCAATCCGCCGGCTGCTGTCCACCGGGCTCGAGCGTGCCGGAATTGCCGACGTGGAGATCGAGCGCACCCGCGACCGGGTTCGAGTCGACATCCACACCGCCCGTCCCGGCATCGTCATCGGCCGCCGCGGCACCGAGGCCGACCGGATCCGGGCAGACCTGGAGAAGCTGACCAAAAAGCAGGTTCAGCTGAACATCCTTGAAGTCAAAAACCCTGAGTCAACAGCGCAATTGGTGGCGCAGGGCGTGGCTGAACAGTTGAGCAACCGGGTGGCGTTCCGTCGTGCGATGCGCAAGGCTATCCAGTCGGCGATGCGCCAGCCCAACGTCAAGGGCATCCGGGTGCAGTGCTCGGGCCGCCTCGGTGGCGCCGAGATGAGCCGCTCGGAGTTCTACCGCGAGGGGCGCGTGCCGCTGCACACCCTTCGCGCCGATATCGACTACGGCCTCTACGAGGCCAAGACCACCTTCGGCCGGATCGGCGTGAAGGTGTGGATCTACAAGGGCGACATCGTTGGCGGCAAGCGTGAATTGGCTGCAGCCGCGCCGGCGGGCGCCGAGCGTCCGCGCCGCGAGCGGCCGTCGGGCACACGTCCGCGGCGCAGCGGCGCGTCGGGCACCACGGCCACCAGCACCGAGGCTGGTCGCGCGGCAGGCGGCGACGACGGCGTCGCGTCGGCCCCGTCTGACGGTGCGCCTGCTCTTGAACCGCCGAGCACGGAGAGCTGACTCATGTTGATTCCCCGCAAAGTTAAACACCGTAAGCAGCACCACCCCCGCCAGCGCGGTATCGCCAGCGGCGGTACGGAGGTGAACTTCGGCGACTATGGCATCCAGGCCCTGGAACACGCCTACGTCACCAACCGGCAGATCGAGTCGGCGCGTATCGCCATCAACCGGCACATCAAGCGTGGCGGCAAGGTGTGGATCAACGTGTTCCCGGACCGTCCGCTGACCAAGAAGCCCGCTGAAACCCGAATGGGTTCGGGCAAGGGGTCACCGGAGTGGTGGGTGGTCAACGTCAAGCCGGGCCGGGTGCTGTTCGAGCTCAGCTACCCCAATGAGCAAGTCGCCCGGGAGGCGCTCACCCGGGCAATCCACAAGCTGCCGATCAAGGCACGCATCGTGACCCGAGAGGAGCAGTTCTGATGGCAGTGGGAACTTCGCCTGGTGAACTGCGCGAGCTCACCGAGGAGGAGCTGGCCGAGCGTCTGCGGGAATCCAAGGAAGAGCTGTTCAACCTGCGCTTCCAGATCGCGACCGGGCAGCTCAACAACAACCGACGGCTCCGCACGGTGCGTCAGCAGATCGCACGCGTCTACACCGTGCTGCGCGAACGAGAACTGGGCCTGGCTTATGGTCCTGAGGGTCCAGACGGGAACAAGGAATCGTGATGGCAGAAGCTAAGACCGCCGCCAAGGCCGCCCCCAAGAAGGCCGCCGGGAAGTCCGCTGCGGCGGACGCTGGGTCGAAAGAAAAGGGCCCCAGGCACACTCCGGCCAATCCGAAGACGCGTGGCCGGCGCAAGACGCGCATCGGTTATGTGGTGAGTGACAAGATGCAGAAGACCATCGTGGTCGAGCTGGAAGACCGTATGCGGCACCCGCTGTACGGCAAGATCATCCGCACCACCAAGAAGGTCAAGGCGCACGACGAGAACAGCACGGCAGGCATCGGCGACCGCGTCGCGTTGATGGAGACGCGTCCGTTGTCGGCGACCAAACGCTGGCGGCTCGTTGAAATTCTCGAGAAAGCCAAGTAGCCCTCCGCGCGAGCAGTCGCAAAAGCCCCCCGTGACCGGCGTGTCGCGGGGCTTTTGCGTCTGCTCGCCCGGTGTTGGCTCCACCGGTGTAATCTCCCACCCGACATTCGGCTGGTAAGTGCACTGCGAGAGTAAGGCTGGCTTGTGACTGGTAAGGCAACTGAATCGCGTGAATTTCGAGGCAAGATCGAGCTGGATATCCGCGATTCGGAGCCGGACTGGGGTCCGTACCAGGCGCCCACCGCGCCGGAGAATTCGCCGAACGTCCTCTACCTGGTCTGGGATGACACCGGTATCGCGACGTGGGACTGCTTCGGCGGCTTAGTCGACATGCCCACCATGACGCGCATCGCCGACCGCGGTATACGACTGTCGCAATTTCACACCACCGCCTTGTGCTCACCGACCAGGGCATCCTTGCTGACCGGCCGCAACGCCACCACCGTGGGCATGGCGACCATCGAAGAGTTCACTGAAGGCTTTCCCAACTCAAACGGTCGTATCCCGTTCGAGACCGCGTTGCTCTCGGAGGTGCTTGCCGAACGTGGCTACAACACCTACTGCGTCGGCAAGTGGCACCTGACACCACTCGAAGAATCCAACCTGGCGGCGACCAAGCGGCACTGGCCGACCTCGCGCGGCTTCGAACGATTCTACGGATTCATGGGCGGCGAGACCGACCAGTGGTATCCCGACCTCGTGTACGACAACCACCCGGTGAACCCGCCCGCAACACCCGAGGATGGCTACCACCTGTCGAAGGACATCGCGGACAAGACCATCGAATTCATCCGCGATGCCAAGGTGATCGCGCCCGACAAACCCTGGTTCAGCTACGTGTGCCCCGGCGCCGGGCACGCTCCGCACCACGTCTTCAAAGAGTGGGCCGACAAGTACGCCGGCAAGTTCGACATGGGCTACGAGCGCTACCGCGAGATTGTGCTGGCAAAGCAGAAGTCGCTGGGGATCGTGCCTCAGGACACCGAACTGTCGCCGGTCAACCCGTACCTGGATGTCAAGGGGCCGGACGGCCAGCCGTGGCCACTGCAAGACACGGTGCGGCCGTGGGATTCGCTCAACGACGAAGAGAAGAAGCTGTTCAGCCGGATGGCCGAGGTGTTCGCAGGGTTCCTGAGCTACACCGATGCCCAGATCGGGCGGATTCTGGACTATCTCGAGGAATCCGGCCAACTGGACAACACCGTCATCGTGGTGATCTCCGACAACGGCGCCAGCGGCGAGGGCGGTCCGAACGGATCGGTGAACGAGGGCAAGTTCTTCAACGGTTACATCGACACCGTCGAAGAGAGCATGAAGCTCTTCGACCACCTCGGTGGGCCCCAAACCTACAACCACTACCCAATCGGCTGGGCGATGGCCTTCAACACGCCCTACAAGCTCTACAAGCGGTACGCCTCGCATGAAGGGGGTATCGCAGACACGGCAATCATCTCCTGGCCCAACGGCATTGCCGCGCACGGCGAGGTCCGGGACACCTACGTCAATGTTTCCGATATCACCCCGACTATTTACGACCTGCTGGACATCACGCCGCCACAGACCGTCAATGGCATCGCTCAGAAACCGCTGGACGGTGTGAGTTTCAAAGCAGCCCTTGCTGATCCGGCCGCCGACACCGGCAAAAGCACCCAGTTCTACACCATGCTGGGTACCCGCGGGATCTGGCATCAGGGCTGGTTCGCCAACACCGTGCACGCGGCCACACCGGCGGGCTGGAGTCATTTCGATGCCGACCGCTGGGAACTGTTCCACATCGAAGCCGACCGCAGCCAGTGCCACGATCTGTCCGCCGAGCACCCCGACAAACTCGAAGAGCTCAAGGCGCTGTGGTTTTCCGAGGCTGCCAAGTACAACGGTCTGCCGTTGTCGGACCTGAACATCCTGGAAACGATGATGCGGTCGCGGCCCTACTTGGTGAGCGAACGTGACAGCTACGTCTACTATCCCGACTGTGCCGACGTCGGAATCGGCGCCGCAGCCGAAATTCGCGGACGCTCGTTCGCCCTGCTGGCCGACGTGACCGTGGACACCACCGGTGCCGAAGGTGTGCTGTTCAAGCAAGGCGGCGCCCATGGTGGACATGTGCTGTTCATTCAGGATGGACGCTTGCACTACGTCTACAACTTCCTCGGTGAGCGTCAGCAGCTGGTTTCTTCGTCGGGCGCGGTGCCGCTGGGCAGACACCTACTCGGCGTTCGCTATGCACGCACGGGAACCGTACAGAACAGCCACACCCCGCTCGGTGACGTCACGCTGTTCATCGACGACAACCTGGTCGGCTCGCTTGCCGATGTGACTGCGCACCCGGGAACGTTCGGATTGGCGGGCGCCGGCATCACCGTCGGCCGCAACGGTGGTTCGGGGGTGTCCAGTCGCTACAAAGCCCCGTTCACCTTCACCGGCGGCACCATCGCCCGGGTCACCGTCGACCTGTCCGGCCGGCCGTATGAAGATGTGGAAAAGCAACTCGCGCTGGCTTTTTCGCGCGACTGAACTGTCGGTAATACGCTGTGCGCCATGGCTGCCCGACGCCGGCGAAGGTGACAATCTGAAAATCCCGCTCAGATTGCTGCCGGGCTGCTAGCATCTGACCCCGTGGGGCCCCTGGGAACCTGTTGCGCGCAATCTCACGGAGGCCTTGGTTGCCACGGTTGCCAAGGCCCCGATCGGCTCGCGACGGCGGTGACCCATGTCCGCTGAGCCTTCGCCGACGCCAGTGCCGCCCAGCTCGCGAGGAGCGCGCATCGCGATAGGTTTCGGGATTGCGGTGGCGGTCGTCGTTATCTACGTGCTGTCGCTGATTGCCGTGCACCTGTTGGCCAAATCAGCGCCCCCGCTCCCGCCCTTGGACCTGAGCAAGTTCCACACCGAAGACAGCATCGTGAAGCTGCGTGTAGACGACATCAAGACCGTCGCAAACCGCCTGTCGGTGAACGTGCTCGTCTATCCCGAGGACAAGCTCTACGACGAGAACTTCGGTGTGCTGAAGGCGGACGCTGCGGTGCGCCTGTATTTAGGGTCGGGCAGCGCTGCGGTACCGAGCGACTTGGGAGATCTGCAGTACCCGGTAGGAAAAGCGCCGGCGCAAATCGCCACCACGATTGCGGCGCATGGCGATCCCGGTAACTGGCCGTTCGATTCCTATGCCACGGATGAAATCTCGGGTGTTGTCTACACCGGCAACTATCACGAGAAAGTGTCCGCCCGCATCGAGGTAACCGGTTCGTTGGACGGCTGGGATGTGAGCGTCAATCGCGTTCACGACGTCGAAGACACCGAAAACCCGAATAGCCTTGACGATGTCATCATCACCTTGCACCGGGCCAAGGGCCAGCTGATCTTCGACCTGGGAATCTGCCTGATCCTCATCGCCCTGCCGGTTTTGGCGCTGATCGTAGCCATTCCGATGGCATTGGGCAGGACGTCGTTCTTGCCGCCGTTCTCCACGTGGTACGCCGCGATGCTGTTCGCCATCGTCCCGCTGCGCAACTTCCTTCCCGGCTCTCCACCGCCCGGCTCGTGGGTAGACCAGGCAATCGTGCTGTGGGTGTTGATCGCCCTCGTCGTGGCGATGTCCCTGTTCGTGGTCGCCTGGGTCCGGCAGCGAGATCGACGGCCACCAAAAAAGGCCTAGTACAAGTACTTCGGCGGATCCTTACGCTTGGGCAGGACCAGCCTCTACCCCGAGGTCGAGGCCCCCACATAGGTGATGGCGTCGATTGCGGTTGCGACTTTCGATTGGAAGCCGTGCGGCAGCGGGATGTAGCCGCTTTTGGCGAGGTCGACCTGGCCGGGGCCAATCGCGGCCTGCAGGAACGCCTTGACCGCCAGGGCTTCGTCGGAGCTGCGGTACTTGGAGCAGACGATCTCGTAGGTGGCCAAGACGATGGGGTAGACATCGGGGTGGGCCGGGTTGTAGAACGACGAAAGGTCGAGCACGAGGTCATTGCCCTCGCCGATGATTTTGGCGCCGGTGATGGTTTTTCCGACGGTGTCGGTGCCGATGCGCACTGGGCGTAACGACCTGCGGCTGGCCGGGGTTTTGATCTCGGCTGCGTAAAGCCCCTGCTGGAGCGCGAAAGACAATTCGTTGTAACTGATCGCGCCTTCGGTGGTTTTCACCAGCGCCGAGGTGCCGTTATTGCCGGAGGCGCCGGTACCGACGCCGCCGTCGAACGTCTTCCCCGTGCCCTTGGTCCAGGCGCCGCCGGATGCGGCGTGCAGGTAGGCCTGGAAGTTGGCGGTGGTGCCGGATGCGTCGCTGCGGTAAATGACGCGGATGTCCTCGGACGGCATGGATGCGTTGAGCGCAGTGAGGGCCGGGTCGTCCCAGCGCGTGATGGTGCCGTCAAAGATCTTGGCCAGCGTGGGAGCATCGAGCACCAGGGTGTCGACGGCGCTGAGGTTGTAGGTGATGGCCATCGGGGCGAAAACCACTGGCAGGTTCCAGGCGTCGGAACCGCCGCACCGCTGCTTGGCGGCGGCGTATTGGTCCCCGGCCAGTGGCGTGTCCGAACCGCCGAAAAGGGTCTTCCCGGCGAGGAATTCGCTTATTCCGGCGCCCGAGCCGTCGGCGGTGTAGTTGAGCGTCTGCCCGCACGCCTTGTGGTAAGCGTCGATGAACTTGGTCATCGCGATGGCTTGGGCAGTCGAGCCGCTGGCATTTATGGTCGGGCTGCCGCCGCATTCCACCCTGAACCCGCTGGCATAGGTCAGTGTCGAGTTGGCAGCAGAGCATCCCGAAAGCACCAGGGCGCCCGCGGTCAGCAAGCCTATGGCGACGCCTGGGCGTGTGTACTTCACGTTTACTGCCTCCTTGAATACAAGCGGCTGTGCACTCAGTCTCCGGCGGCTTAGATGTCGGGCAGGCGGTGCGCATGGCCTCGTCGACCACGATGGCGCCCGGCGTCGGCGGCGAGCTCTCGGGGCCCACCCCGATTTCGACACATGTTGAGACTTACAGCTATCAAAACCAGCACGCAAACAAACATCCGATGAACTGGTCGACTCCACCGGATGAATGCCCGTGTCGTCGCATTTCCCTAGGTCTCGGTACAGGTCGGCGTGGGTAACGCTTGCTCGTCTTCCGCCGCTTGCGGGCTTGGCCCGGCAAATGACTATCAGGTTTTCGCCGATGCCCGAACAATTCGGCGACGCGCGGGCGGCCGCTGGGATCGTAGACAGCCGGACCGGGTTTCGCTGCGCGGCGGATGGATGTCCGGCGGTCCAACGGAAACTACCTAGTGCTTGCGGAAACCTTGATGTCGTCACGCGCCAGGCACGGGTTCGCTACCATCTGTCCGGTGCGGGCCCAGCAGGCTCTCCGATAAAACTTTACGGAGGTAGTGACAGATGACCCATCACGCTCCGCCACCCGCGGGACCGCCAACCCCGCCGTCCGCGACTCCGTCGACCGCGACACTGCCGTCGCCTCCGCCTCAGACTGCGACACCTCCGGATGCGACGCCGCCGAAGTCGGGGACGCGGCGGCTGTTGATCGGTATCGGCCTTGTCGTGGTTTTCATCGCTGTCTACGCACTATCGCTGTTTGGCGTTCACCTGCTGGCCAAATCATCGGCACCGATCAAGGCACCCGACTTGACTGCCAACGATGACACCGTGGTTTTGGTGCGCTTGGAGGAGCTGAAGACTGTCGCAAATCGCCTCTCGGTGAAGGTGCTTGTGTACCCGCAGGAATCGATGTGGGACCGGCGCCTGGATGTCCTGACAACCGATACCGCGGTGCGTATGGATCCTCCGAACGATCTGGGAGATCTGGTCTACCCGGCGGGAAAGTCGCCGGCGCAGGTCGCCACCACTGTCGAGGCGCACGGCGATCCCAATAACTGGCCATTCGACTCCTACAGCACCGACACGCTGTCGGCCGACGTGCTCGTCGGGTCCGGCGATGCTCGTAAATACGAGCCCGCCCGTGTCGAGGTAACCGGAGGCTTGGAAGGCTGGGACGTCTCCGTCAAACGCGTCGGCGAAGCCAGCCAAGAGTCAGATCGGGCCGACAGCGTGATCATCACGCTGCACCGGGCCAAGGGTCCGCTGATCTTCGACCTCGGGATCTGTCTGGTTCTTTTCAGTTTGCCCGCCTTGGCATTTGCGGTGGCTATTCAGATCGCGTTGGGCAAGCGAAAGTTTGTGCCACCCTTCGTAACGTGGTTCGCCGCCATGCTTTTCGCCGTCATCCCCATACGCAATTTCCTTCCCGGCTCGCCACCGCCGGGCGCGTGGATCGACGAAGCTCTGGTGATCTGGGTGCTGATAGCGCTGGTCGGGGCGATGGGGCTGTACATGCTCACGTGGTACCGACGATCGGATTAGGGTTTTTTGCGGTCCGCATACCCTGAAGTGGTGCTCACCGAACTGGTCGAACTGCCAAGCGGATCATTCCGCATGGGCTCGATCAGCTTTTACCCCGAAGAGGCGCCGATCCACACAGTGACCGTGGCGTCCTTCGCGGTGGAGCGGCACCCGGTGACCAACGCGCAGTTCGCCGAATTCGTCGCCGGCACAGGCTATGTGACGGTCGCCGAGCAGCCGATGGACCCGGCGCTGTACCCGGGGGCAGATCCCAATGAGCTACGTGCGGGCGCTATGGTTTTCCGCCCGACCGCGGGCCCGGTCGACCTGCGTGACTGGCGGCAGTGGTGGGACTGGGTACCGGGCGCGAATTGGCGTTATCCGTTTGGTCCGGATGGCCCGGATAGCACCCTCGCGGACACAGCCGACCATCCTGTCGTGCAGGTCGCGTATACCGACGCCGTGGCGTACGCGCAGTGGGCCGGGCGGCGGCTGCCAACCGAGGCCGAGTGGGAGTATGCGGCTCGCGGCGGAAGCAGGACGACCTACGGGTGGGGCGACGACGTAAAACCCGATGGTCAACTGATGGCCAACACCTGGCAGGGCAGGTTTCCGTACCGCAATGACGGTGCCCTCGGCTGGGTGGGGACTTCGCCGGTGGGGACCTTTCGGCCCAACGGGTTCGGGCTGGTCGACATGATCGGCAACGTCTGGGAGTGGACCGCCACCCAGTTCTCCGCGCACCACCGACTCGATCAGCCGCCGAAAGCCTGCTGCAGTCCGTCGGGTTCCCCGAAGGCCCCAGATCCGACCGTCAGCCAGACGTTGAAGGGCGGTTCGCACTTGTGCGCGCCGGAGTACTGCCACCGCTACCGTCCGGCAGCGCGGTCACCGCAATCGCAGGACACCGCGACCACCCACATCGGGTTCCGCTGCGTGGCGAATCCGGCGTCCGGCTAGCAACGCTTTGCAGCGCATGGCACCCGCCGTTCTCGCGGATCTCTCGCACGGCGGGTGAACGCCAGATGGACGGCGGGTGACAGATTGACAGACGTTTGGGGACATGGGAATTCGCCGCGCAAGCAGCTCAGGAATTCGCTAGCATTTGACCCCGTGGTACCCCGACACGCTGGATCTCACCAGCAAGGTCTAGACCGGTCCCAGCAAGCAGTGCAGCGCCTGCGGCACGCTGCTCTCGGCGGCTACTATGACCACTGAGACTCAGCCGCCGCCGTCCCCGCCGCCGGCGCTGGACGAGCAGACACCGCCTGCAAACGAGAAGTTGGCGCCGGAAAAGCCAAAGCGGTCGAGGCCGCGCATCGTGATCGGCGTGGGCATCCTGGTAGTGGTTGTCGCCGCCTACGCGTTATCGCTGCTCGGTGTCCACCTGCTCCAAAAATCCGAGGGTCCGCTCCCGCCGCTGGACCTGAGCCAGGGCGGGACCGATGCAACCATCGTGCAGCTACGCCTCGAGGAACTGAAGCCCGTCGCGAATCGACTCACGGTGGATGTGCTCGTTTTTCCAGGGATTTCCCAGTACGACAATCGTTTCGATGTGCTGGGCAACGACGTCGCCGTGCGCCTGTATCCGACGAGTGACCTGGGGGACCTGAACTATCCGAAAGGAAAAGCACCGGCGCAACTCAGTACCACCATCGAAGCGCACGGCGACCCCGGCAACTGGCCGTTCGACTCGTACAAGACCGAGAAAATCTCGGCGGATGCTTTCGTCGGAACTGGTGACACCCGCAGGAAGGTACCCGCCCGCGTCGAAGTAACCGGATCGTTGGACGGTTGGGACATCAGCGTCAACCGAGTCAAGGACCCGGCCGCGCTCCCCACCGCACGCGAAGCCGACAACGGCGACGTGGTCATCACTTTGCGGAGGGCCAAGGGCCCGCTGATCTTCGACCTCGGTATCTGCCTCGTTCTGATCGCCCTGCCCACCTTGGCGTTGTTGGTCGCCATCCCGATGGTTCTGGGCAGGAGGAAGTTTTTGCCGCCGTTCGCGACGTGGTACGCCGCGAACCTCTTCGCCATCGTCCCGCTGCGCAACATCCTTCCCGGCGCCCCGCCGCCTGGTTCGTGGATCGACCAAGCCATCGTCCAGTGGGTGCTGATCGCGCTGGTGACGGCGATGAGCTTGTACATCTTGGCCTGGGTCCGGCAAGGGGACAGCTGAGAGCGCCGCTCGCTAAGTTAAAAGCCACTTCCGGCGCTGCTTTGAGGGCTGCCGGGGAACACGCCCATTCCCGACAGTCGCGCCCCTACGCAACATCCTTCCGGGTACGCCGCCGGCGGGTGCGTGGGTCGATCAAGCCGTCGCGATCTGGTAATGATTGCGCTGGCCACGGCGCTGGTCCTGTACATCGCCGCGTGGTACCGGCAATCCGAATAGCTTCGGAACGGCAGAGATTTGGCGCTGAGCAGGACTTCACCTAAACTCTAGGGGTTGCCTTGGGTAGACCTCGGCTGGCGTGCAAGCTGGACAAGCTGACAAGTCGGCCCCGCGTGCCCTTCGGCAACAACCGCTTTTAAGCCCGCGCGCGTCAGGCTTTCGGTGGGCTTTGCTTGTTGGGGCCTGCCGAGATGCTCACTGAGGTGAGTTTTCCTGCCGTGCACACGTGAACCAGGTCAGGAGATCGAGTGATTCAGCAGGAGTCGCGGCTGAAGGTCGCCGACAACACCGGCGCCAGGGAGATCTTGTGCATCCGGGTGCTCGGCGGTTCGTCGCGACGCTACGCCGGCATCGGTGACGTCATCGTCGCCACCGTCAAGGAGGCGATCCCTGGCGGCAACGTCAAGCGTGGCGACGTCGTCAAAGCCGTCGTGGTGCGCACCGTCAAGGAGCGCAGGCGTTCCGATGGCAGCTACATCAAGTTCGATGAGAACGCGGCGGTGATCATCAAGCCCGACAATGACCCGCGCGGGACCCGTATCTTCGGGCCGGTCGGCCGCGAACTGCGGGAGAAGCGATTCATGAAGATCATTTCGCTGGCCCCGGAGGTGTTGTAAGTGAAGGTCCACAAGGGCGACACCGTGCTCGTCATCTCGGGCAAGGACAAGGGCGCCAAGGGCAAGGTGCTGCAGGCCTACCCGGACCGTAACCGGGTGCTCGTCGAGGGCGTCAACCGCATCAAGAAGCACACGGCGATTTCTACCAACCAGCGCGGAGCGCGGTCGGGCGGAATCGTCACTCAGGAAGCCCCGATCCACGTCTCCAACGTGATGGTGGTCGACTCGGACGGCAAGCCCGCCCGGATCGGCTACCGGGTCGACGACGAGACCGGCAAGCGGGTCCGCATCTCCAAGCGCAACGGCAAGGACATCTAACGTGTCAACTACGGAAAGCAGCGTGAAGGTTCAGCCGCGCCTTAAAGAGCGCTACCGCAGCGAGATCAAGGATTCGTTGCACAAGCAGTTCGGCTACCCCAACGTCATGCAGATCCCGACCGTGACGAAAGTCGTCGTCAACATGGGCGTCGGCGAAGCAGCCAGGGACGCCAAGCTGATCAACGGCGCGGTCAACGACCTGGCGCTGATCACCGGGCAACGGCCGGAGATCCGCAAGGCCCGCAAGTCGATCGCACAATTCAAGTTGCGCGAAGGCATGCCGATCGGCGTGCGGGTCACCTTGCGCGGCGACCGGATGTGGGAGTTCCTGGATCGCCTGACGTCGATCGCGCTGCCACGCATCCGTGACTTCCGCGGACTTTCGCCCAAGCAGTTCGACGGTGTCGGCAACTACACGTTCGGGCTGGCCGAGCAGTCGGTATTCCACGAGATCGACGTGGACAAGATCGACCGGGTCCGCGGCATGGACATCAACGTCGTCACCTCGGCGACGAACGACGACGAGGGACGAGCGCTGCTTCGGGCCCTCGGCTTTCCGTTCAAGGAGAACTGAGCAGATGGCTAAGAAGGCACTGGTTAACAAGGCCAACCGCAAACCCAAGTTCGCGGTGCGCGGCTACACCCGCTGCAGCAAGTGCGGACGTCCGCGCTCGGTATACCGCAAGTTCGGGTTGTGCCGGATCTGCCTGCGCGAGATGGCGCACGCCGGCGAGTTGCCCGGCGTGCAGAAGAGCAGCTGGTAACAGCCCCACATCGGACTCACATGATTCACGGACCAACCCAAGTTACAGGTGCGCGGTAGGCCCCTCACCGGGAACCATCGCGAGGAAGGTTACAGACGCTGTCATGACCATGACGGACCCGATCGCAGACTTTTTAACGCGTCTGCGCAACGCCAATTCGGCGTATCACGACGAGGTGAGTTTGCCGCACTCCAAGATCAAGGCCAACATCGCCCAGATCCTCAAGAGCGAGGGTTACATCAGCGACTTCCGAACCGAAGACGCTCGGGTCGGCAAGGCGCTGGTTGTCCAGCTCAAGTACGGGCCCAGCCGGGAGCGCAGCATCGCCGGTTTGCGCCGGGTGTCCAAGCCGGGCTTGCGGGTGTACGCGAAATCCACCAGCCTGCCGCGGGTGCTCGGCGGCCTGGGCGTGGCGATCATCTCGACATCCTCGGGGCTGTTGACCGACCGTCAGGCCGCCAGACAGGGCGTGGGCGGCGAAGTCCTCGCGTACGTGTGGTGACAGGGACCGGAAAGACCAGAAGGAAAAGCCATGTCGCGCATTGGTAAGAAGCCGGTTCCGGTTCCCTCCGGAGTCGACGTAACGATCGAGGGCCAGAACGTCTCGGTAAAAGGTCCTAAGGGCACCCTCGGTTTGACGGTCGCCGAGCCGATCAGGGTATCGCGCGATGACGACGGTGCGATCGTGGTCATCCGTCCCGACGACGAGCGGCGCAACCGCTCACTGCACGGGTTGTCGCGCACCCTGGTATCCAACCTGGTCACTGGTGTGACGGAGGGTTACACCACCAAGATGGAGATCTTCGGGGTCGGCTACCGGGTACAGCTCAAGGGCTCCAACCTTGAGTTCGCGCTGGGCTACAGCCACCCCGTGGTGATCGAGGCTCCGGAGGGCATCAAGTTCGCGGTTGAATCGCCGACCAAGTTCTCCGTCTCCGGGATCGACAAGCAGCAGGTCGGCCAAATCTCGTCGAATATCCGCCGTCTGCGCCGTCCCGACCCGTACAAGGGCAAGGGCGTGCGTTACGAAGGCGAGCAGATCCGCCGCAAGGTCGGAAAGACAGGTAAGTAGTAATGGCGCAATCAAAAGCTGGCACCGCCGCGCAAAAGCCGGTGGGGCAGACCGTATCCGCCGCCCGGCGGGTCTCCCGGCTACGCAGGCACGCACGGCTGCGCAAGAAGATCGCGGGCACCCACGAGCGCCCGCGGCTGGTCGTGCACCGGTCCGCGCGGCACATTCACGTGCAGCTGGTCAACGACGAAAACGGCACCACGGTGGCCGCCGCGTCGTCGATCGAGACCGATGTGCGCGGCGTAGACGGCGACAAGAAGGCCCGCAGCGTGCGGGTCGGCCAATTGATCGCAGAGCGGGCCAAAGCCGCCGGGATCGACAGCGCGGTGTTCGACCGCGGCGGATACACCTACGCCGGACGGATCGCAGCGCTGGCCGATGCCGCGCGCGAGAACGGATTGAGTTTCTGATGACAACTGGAAGGACCGCATAATGGCGGAGCAGTCGGCTGGCGGGCAGGGCGCCCCAGACAGCCGTGACTCGCGCGGTGATAGCCGCGATGGCCGTGGCCGCCGCGACAGCGGTGGGCGGGGCCGCGACCGCGACGGCGAGAAGAGCAACTATCTGGAACGCGTCGTCGCCATCAATCGCGTCTCCAAGGTGGTCAAGGGCGGTCGGCGATTCAGCTTCACTGCGTTGGTCATCGTCGGTGACGGCCACGGCATGGTCGGTGTCGGATACGGCAAGGCCAAGGAAGTCCCGGCCGCGATCGCCAAGGGTGTCGAAGAGGCGCGCAAGGGCTTCTTCCGGGTCCCGTTGATCGGCGGCACTATCACTCACCCGGTGCAGGGTGAGAAAGCGGCCGGTGTAGTGCTGTTGCGCCCCGCCAGCCCGGGTACCGGTGTGATCGCCGGTGGTGCGGTGCGTGCGGTGCTGGAATGCGCCGGGGTGCACGACATCCTGGCCAAATCGTTGGGCAGCGACAACGCGATCAACGTGGTGCACGCCACCGTCGCCGCACTCAAGCTGCTGCAGCGTCCCGAGGAAGTGGCGGCACGGCGCGGACTGCCGATCGAGGACGTCGCCCCCACCGGGATGCTGAAGGCGCGGCGGGAAAGTGACGCACTTGCGGCGGCAGCAAGCCGGGAGGGAACGGCCACGCCATGAGCCAGCTGAAGATCACCCAGGTGCGCAGCACGATCGGCGCACGCTGGAAGCAGCGCGAAAGTCTGCGCACCCTGGGTCTGCGGCGGATTCGCCATTCGGTGATTCGTGACGACAGCCCACAGACCCGCGGGCTTATCGCGGTAGTGAGCCACCTCGTCGAGGTAGAGCCGGCCGACACAGGCACCGGAGGTAAGACCAAATGACGATCAAGCTGCACGACCTGAGGCCAGCGCGCGGGTCGAAGACCGCACGTACCCGAGTGGGCCGCGGTGAGGGCTCCAAAGGCAAGACCGCCGGCCGTGGTACCAAGGGAACCAAGGCACGCAAGAACGTGCCGGTGACCTTCGAGGGCGGGCAGATGCCCATCCACATGCGGTTGCCCAAGCTCAAAGGGTTTCGGAACCGCTTCCGCACCGAGTACGAGGTCGTCAACGTCGGTGACATCAACCGGCTGTTTCCCGACGGCGGTCCCATCGGTGTCGACGACCTGGTGGCCAAGGGGGCTGTTCGCAAGAACTCTCTGGTCAAGGTTCTCGGTGACGGCAAGCTGACTGTCAAGGTCGACCTGTCCGTGCACAAATTCAGCGGCAGCGCGCGCGAGAAGATCACCGCCGCCGGCGGTTCGGTGACCGAGCTGTAGTACCGCGAGCAGACACAAAAGCCCCCGCACGCACGGCGTGTCGGGGGCTTTTGTGTCTGCTCGAGCACCCCACCACCGTAATCGTGGCCGGTCGGTAGGCTTGGCGGATATGTTCGCCTTCCTTCCGTCGCTGCCTCGATTCTTCAACAGGACAGACGACGTTCGTGCCCTGGCCAGCCGGGTCGATACCGCACGCCACCACGGCATACCCAACGGCTGCGTGCTCGAGTTCAACCTGCGGTCAGTGCCGCCGGAGACGTCGGGCTTCGATCCGCTCACCATCATCACCGGTGGTGGCCGACCAATGGTGCTGCGCGATGCCATCGCTGCGCTCCACCGCGCCGCCCAGGATCCTCGGGTGGCCGGGCTGATCACCCACGTGCAGCTTGCGGCATCGCCACCGGCGGCGGTTCAGGAGCTGCGGGAGGCCATTGCCGCGTTCAGCGCCGTCAAGCCGTCACTTGCTTGGGCCGAAACCTATCCAGGCACCCTGTCCTACTACCTGGCATCGGCGTTCGGTGAGGTGTGGATGCAGCCCTCGGGAAGTGTCGGGCTGATCGGCTTCGCAAGCAACGCCACCTTTCTGCGCGATGCGCTGGAAAAGGTGGGCATCGAAGCCCAGTTTGTCGCACGCGGCGAATACAAATCCGCGGCAAATCTTTTCACCGAGGACGGCTTTACCGAGGCGCACCGCGAGGCCGTCACCCGGATGCTGGAAAGCCTGCAAGGCCAGGTCTGGCAGGCGGTCGCCGAATCGCGCGACATCGATTCGGGTGCGTTGGATGCACTGGCCGACCGGGCGCCACTATTACGCGATGACGCCGTAGCCTCCGGTCTGGTCGACCGGATCGGCTTCCGCGATGAAGCCTATGCCCGGATGGCGGAATTGGTTGGTGTGGAAGATGTCTCCCCGGAGTCGAGCGACCCCGAAATGGACTCAGTAACAGACTCGGACGAGAACGGTCCGCCTCGGCTCTACCTGACGCGCTACGCCGGTGCGGCCCGGCCGCGGCTGGCCCCGCCGGTGCCGTCGGTTCCCGGCCGCCGATCCAAGCCGACGTTCGCCGTCGTCACCCTCGAGGGCCCGATTGTCGACGGACGTGGTGGGCCTCAGCTCCTGCCACTCGGCAACTCTACGGCCGGCGGTGACACGATCGCGGCGGCACTTCGGGAGGCGGCGGCCGACGAATCGGTGTCCGCGATCGTGCTGCGGGTGGACAGTCCCGGAGGATCGGTCACCGCATCGGAGACCATCTGGCGCGAGGTGGCAAGGGCCCGGGCACGCGGCAAACCGGTGGTGGTGTCGATGGGCTCGGTGGCCGCCTCAGGCGGCTACTACGTCGCGATGGGCGCCGATGCGATCGTGGCGAATCCGGCTACGATCACCGGCTCGATTGGTGTCATCACCGGAAAGCTGGTGATCCGGGATCTGAAGGATCGGCTGGGAGTCGCGTCAGATACAGTGCGCACCAACGCCAATGCCGATGCCTGGTCGATCGACGCGCCATTCACTCCGCAGCAGCAGGCCCATCGAGAAGCCGAGGCGGATTTGTTCTACGCCGATTTCGTGGAGCGCGTTGCCGAAGGCCGCAACCTGAGTACCGATGCCGTGGACGCCGTTGCCCGAGGACGGGTCTGGACTGGTGCCGACGCTTTGGAGCGTGGCCTGGTCGACGAACTCGGTGGGCTCCGAACCGCCGTGCGCCGCGCCAAAGTCCTGGCCGGCCTGGACGAGGACACCGAAGTCCGCATCGTCACCTATCCCGGCTCCTCGCTGCTGGATATGGTGCGACCGCGTACCTCGTCACAACCGGGCGCGGCTTCGCTGCCCGAGGCGGTGGGTGGGCTACTCGTCCGCTCTGTTACCGGACTCCTCGAACACGTCGATCAGACGCTGAGCGGTGCCAACGCGCTGTGGTTGGGGCAGTCGCGCTTCTAGCCGGTCAAAATGCCGCTGATGAAGATGATCTCGCCAAGCGGATCATCGTCTTGGGGGTCGGGCACCTCGAGGTAGAGGCGCTTGAACAGTTCCGTCCGAGTCACCCCTTCGACGTCCCACCCTTTCGTCCCGAGATAGTCGACGACGTGGTTGCGTTCGCCGGAATAGACCAGCGACGCCATGTCGATGTCCAGCCCTAGCTGGCGGAACGAAGCCGACATCTCCCGTACCTTGTCGGCGTCGAAATCGACGATTCCGGGCACAAATTCGGTGGCGATCGTGCTCCCAGGGACGCTGAGCGCGGTGATGTTGTCGAACAATCGGTCTTGGGCGTCCGGCGGCAGGTAAATCAGCAGCCCTTCGGCCAACCACGCTGTGGGCGCGCTCGGGTCCAGGCCGGCCGCCCTTAGTGCCGACGGCCAGTCTTGGCGCAGGTCGATGGGGATGGTGCGTCTGATAGCCGTCGGTTCGGCACCGATGCCGGCCAAAGTGGTTGTCTTGAACTCGATCACCTGCGGCTGATCGATCTCATAGACCACCGTGCCAGCCGGCCACGTCAACCGGAAGGCGCGAGAGTCCAACCCGGACGCGAGGATGACCGCTTGACGTACGCCGGCGCGGGCGGCGTCGATGAAGTAGTCGTCGAAGTACTTCGTACGAACACCCATACCGTCGACCATCGCCTGGGCTCGCCCCGGCGCCATATTCGGCATCCCGTCGACATCGAGTTCGCCGTCGATCATCTTGATGAAGAAATCCAGCCCCACCGCACGCACCAGTGGTTCGGCGAACGGATCGTTGATCAGTCCGCGGGGATCCTTGGTTGCCATGGCCCGCGCGGCCGCGACCATGGTTGCGGTCGCGCCGACGCTGGACGCCAAGTCCCAGTTGTCGTCGTCAGCGCGTGGCATGAGAAGTACCCTAGCCAAACCCTATTCCAGGGTCGCAGCGACGTAGCTCATCTCGCCGAAGGCCGCCGCCATCTCGTCCTCGGGAAACTCGAAGCCGTTGTGCTCATACATTTGCCTGGCCGAGTGCGCGGTTACATCCCAGCCCTGGGCGGTCAGGTACTCGATGACGCTGCTGCGCTCGCCGTGGAAAATCAAGTCCGACATATTGAGGTCGAATCCCAGGCGACTCCAGCGTTCGGAGAGCCGCTGTGCACGTTCGCCGGAGAACCCGGCGGGGTCGGGGAAGTGCTCAGTGGCGACTCGGCTGCCCGGCGCGCTCAGCGCGGCGATGCTGTCGAACAATCGGTCCTGAGCTTCGGCCGGCAGATAAACCAGCAGGCCTTCGGCAATCCATGCCGTCGGTTGGTTGACGTCAAAACCATGCCACCGCAGCGCCTTCGGCCAGTCGTTGCGCAGATCGACGCCGATGGGCCGCCGATCGGCCGTCGGTGTGACACCGAGAACGGTCAGCGTGCCCGTCTTGAAGTCGATGACCTGGGGCTGGTCGATCTCGTAGACCACCATGTCGTCCGGCCAGCTCAGCCGGTAGGCCCGGGTGTCCAGCCCGGCGGCCAGGATCACTGCTTGGCGGATCCCCGCGCCGGTGGCGCCGGTGAAGAAGTCGTCGAAGAACCTGGTGCGGACCGTAATCTGCTCGTTCATCGCCTCGCGGCGCAGCAGCGGGTCGTCTTCGAGCGTGATTTCTCCGTCGATCATCCGGATGAACGGGTCCAGGCCCACCGCTCGCACAAGGGGCTCGGCCAGCGGGTCGTGGAGTAACGCGTCCGGTCCCTGCGACGCGAGCGCGCGGGACACCGCGACCATGGTCGCCGTCGCTCCCACGCTGGATCCCGGGCCCCAGCTGTCGCCGTCAGTGCGTCCAGAGTTGACAGTCATCGAGATAGCTCCTATTTCGTGCTCTTGTCGAGGGTGCCGCTCACGTAGAGGTGGTCGCCCATGCGGATGTCGTCGCCCTCGAACGGTGGAAGTCCATTGGCCGCAAACAGATCTCGCATGCTGACGGTGGCCAACTGCCAGCCATGGTCGGACAAGTAGGGTGCGGCTTCGTTGCGGTCGCCGAAGTACACCAGGCCGGGCATGTCGAGATCGAAGCCGTGGGCACGCCAGCGTTCGGAGATCAATGCCATGCGTTCCTTTATCTTCTCTTCGTCACCCGGCTCGGGATTGCGCGCGCTTTCGGTGGCCAACCGGCTGCCGTTGGCGCTGAGTTCGGTAATGGTGTCCAGCAGGCGGTCCTGGGCCTCGGGTGGCAGGTACCCGAGCAGGCCCTCGGCGCTCCAGGCGGTGGGCTGGGCCGGGTCGAATCCGGCGGTGCGCAACGCGGTAGGCCAGTCGTCGCGCAGATCGACGGCCACCACTCGGCGGTCAGCGGTGGGCGTGGCGCCCAGCTCGGCCAGGGTGCGGGTTTTGAATTCGATGACCTGCGGCTGGTCGATCTCATAGACCACCGTCTGGGCCGGCCAGGGCAGTCGGTAGGCGCGGGAATCCAGCCCCGAGGCCAGGATCACCACCTGCATGATGCCGGCCTTCGTCGCGTCCAGGAAGAACTCGTCGAAAAACTTGGTGCGAACCGCCATGTTGTCAGCCATGCGGGACATCGCCCCAGCGGACCCGTTCGCGCCGTCCTGAACGTCGGCTCGGACTGGCTGATCGTTCAATTCGGCTGGGTCCAGTTCCCCGCTGGCCAGCCTGGAGAGCATGTCGACGCCGACCGCACGGACCAGCGGCTCAGCGAAAGGGTCGTTGATCAGCGCGGCATCGGCCCGGGTCGCCACCGCACGGGCCGCCGCGACCATGGTCGCGGTCGCCCCGACGCTGGATGCCAAATCCCAGGTGTCTCCCTCGTACCTGGAGCCGGTGGAAGTCATGTCTTGCCCCTGTCGGATGTCATAATTTGGTCTCAGGAATTACTTAGCTAGTATAACAAGCTTCCGCCACTGTACGCCGCTGCCTGCACGCGGCAACCGCTCATCACGGGGTTGCGCGCGTGAAATGAGCGACGCCGCCGCGGCGTGTCGCGTCGCACGGATCACCGTCGGCAGACCCAGAGCTGTTGAGGGTCAGAGGCGTTCGATGTCGAGCCAGTGGTCGATGTCGAATTGCCCGGCGAGGGCACGGATCGTCGCACCGCCGTGACCCGGGTAGTGCGCGGGTATGACGGCTGCCTTCGCCCGTACGGCCTCGGTGAATATCCGGCGGCGGGTATCTGCGGCAGCGGCGGCATCCATGTCGAAAGCACACGGCTCGGTGGGTAGACGCACCTGCAGCGGGCTGTGGGTGAGATCGCCGACGAAGACCGCCGGCTGACCTGCATCCAGCCACAGCACCGAGGAGCCGGGTGTGTGCCCAGCGGCGGGCCGCAGTCGCAGCGACTGACTTATCCGGTAATCATCCGACCATTGGATGAGCTGTCCTGCTCTCTCGACGGGTAAAACGCTGTCGGCGAACACAAGCTGGTTACCGCGCTGGGCCACCTCTTCCTCTTCGGTGCGCGGCGATTGTCTTGCCGCGGGCCCGTCGGGCGCGAAGTGGCGGTAGTCGGCGGCAGGCGTGAGATAACGGGCGTTGGGAAACGTCGGCACCCAGGTGTCGTTTTCTCCCATCGTGTTCCATCCGACGTGGTCGGAGTGGATGTGGGTGTTGACCACGACGTCCACGGCGTTGCGGTCGATGCCCGCTGACTCACACGCCGCCAGGAATCCGGTGTTCAGGTGATCTAGGGGCGGCATGTGGGGGCGTTGCCGGTCATTGCCGACGCCGGTGTCCACGATGACGGTCAGACCGTCGACCTCGACGATCCAGCTTTGGATTGCGATGTGCCACTGATCGGTGTCAGGGTTGAAGAAGTCCGGCACCAGCAGGTCGGCATTGTCCTTCCACGCCGACTGCGGAGTTCGAGGGAAAAATCTGGTTCCCAACTCGAACCGAAATTCCAACACACGCAGCAGATTCGCGCGACCAAACCGGACCCGGTTCATCTTCTCTCCTGTGTGAACGAAGCGACGCCGTTGCGGCGCCTCGCGCCGCGTTGTCCACAGTCGCAGCGGTTAAAGGGGATTCGCGCGCAAGTAGCTGTAGACCCCGGCGAAGTTGCTGTTCACTTCCTCGGGAATGGGCACGGCACCACCGAGAGCTCTTGCACCCCAGACAATTTGGGCAGTGCGCTCAACCAGAGCG
>Ga0182012_10000424_pt1 | contig 47932 bp, 32 predicted proteins | sample 612S2SmetaG_FD_120486 | JGI IMG/M metagenome (GOLD analysis project Ga0182012, IMG submission 120486) | Permafrost microbial communities from Stordalen Mire, Sweden - 612S2S metaG | ecosystem: Environmental > Terrestrial > Soil > Wetlands > Permafrost | place: Sweden: Stordalen | collected... | reverse complement strand
GCAGACACGATCCGCCATCCCACTTCGAGTCTCACCCAAACCTGGCTTTGTCTTCCCCTCACAGTACCCGAGCCTCCCTCGCGTTCGAACTCCAGGGTAATGCTGCCGAAATCCTCTCCAAAACTCACAATATCCAGCCGCGTCACTTTCCGCGCCAAGTTGGCCACAGGCCTGCCTTTGCGGAACGCAGCAAGTTCTTCCGGTCCGTAAAGATTCTCCGCAACCCCAAACCGCATCACTTCCGGCCCCGTCCAGAACATAGCCATCAGTGTGTCCACATCGTTTGAAACAAGTGCTTCCTCATAGCGCGGATAAAGTGCTCGCAGCTCCGCCATAATCTTTGGATCGTTGATCGTCATCTGGCTGGGAACAGTCTCCTGTCCGGCAAAATCTGTTTCGCGATCGCGCCGCTCACCGTATAGACCGGTTCATTTACAACCTGGCTGAGCCTGAGTCTGAGCGCGACGCTGCAGAGAATGTACGCATGTACGGGAGTAAATCCCCAGCGGCTCACCAGCAAGTCAACCATACGGTTTGTGGCCGCACGCGCCGTCGCCGTCAGATCGGTTCCCGTTTCCACCACCATCCACGCATCTGCGCTTGAGTCACGCGCAACCTGCTCGCTGGCCTCAACGATCGGACTTGAGAGCGGCTGCTGCTTATGAAGCTTGAAGCGCAATGTTACATCCAGCGCGCATTCAATCCCGTTGATGCAGACTTCGCCATCACCCTGGGCCGCATGCCCATCGCCGCAACTGAAGAGTGCTCCCGTGTTGTAAACCGGCAAGTAGAGCGTTGCCCCAGCACATAGTTCGCGCACATCCATATTGCCGCCAAAGGGCCCGGGCGGACGCGTGCGAAATTCGCCGTCCTCCGCGCGCGCAACGCCCATCACTCCGAGGAACGGCCTCAAGGGAACAACCGCAGGAGCAAGCGAACTCGTGCTTTCCCCATCCAACTGCCAGTGAAAAAGATACGGATCTCGAAAGCGCTCCTTGAGAAATCCCAACCCTTCAATCACGCTCGACCAGCCCCACCCGCTGTGGCGCGTAGCAAGAACTTCAACCTCAAGCACATCGCCCGGCATAGCCCCATCAACCCAGATCGGACCCGACAGCGCATGAATACGGCTCCGGTCGATCTTAAGAAACTCCGCCGCCGTCATGCCCGGCCGTACCTGGCCGCCGCTTGCGTCTACGCACTCAATCTGCACTTCGTCGCCCGGCTCAATCCGCAGGCGCGGCTCTAGAGCGCGGTTCCAAACAGAGTGCGTCGGATTGGCCGCCAGTGCGTGCTCGGTCATGATGCCTTCACCCTCACTGTCATTTGGATTTCTACGAGTGCGTTGCGTGGCAGAGCACTCACACCCACGGCGGCACGAACATGGCGGCCCGCCTCCCCGAACACCTCTACCAGAAGATCAGAGGCGCCGTTGATGATCGCAGGAGATTCCGCAAAACCCGACACGGCGTTGACGTAACCGTTCACCGAGATCACCTCGGCCACCCGGTCGAGCGACCCGAGTTCCCTCTTCAGCACGGCGAGTTGCGTCAGCGTACATGCCCGTGCCGCCGCATAACCCTGCTCCACTGAACTGCCGGCGCCGGCTGTACCGGTAATCACACCGCCCGGTCCTGAAGAAATTGCCCCAGCGAGGTAAATCACTTCACCCACCCGCTTCGCTGACAAGTAATTGCCACCCGGCATCGGCAGTTGCGGCAGTTCAACGCCAATTTTGCTCAGCGTCTGTTCTGGAGTCGATTGCTGTGTCATTTCCATTCGACTTTAGCACGGGTCCACGCCGTTTTTCCGCTCCCCTGGCCACAAAGGGCAGCAGCGCATTGGAGTATCATTTCCATCTGGCAAGCGTTCCTATCGACAGGTTAGGACAAATCCCTTGCATTGAATAGAATCCAATTGCCACCGTCGAGGCAACCGTCTCCTTGATTTCGACTGAAGACAGATTCACCGCCGCAGCCTCCGGTCTGCACGTCAAGCTGGTACAAGAGTTAGAATTACGCTTGATCTTAAGTCCCTCTGCAAGGAGACATCGATACCGGGCCACGCCTTTCCCGCCATCGACCGCTGACCATCATGCAAATCATCTACCTCATCACGACCGGCGGAACAATCGAGAAAGTCTACTCCGAGCAGCTTGGCAAGGTTCACAACAGCGCCAGCAAGATTGGTCAGTATTTAACGCGGTTGCGTCTCCCGGATTGCGACGTCCGCGTAATCCCGATCATGAACAAAGACAGCCTTGAAATGACACAGGAAGATCGCGTCGGCCTGGTGGCGGAAATGTCCCGGCTACTACCGGAAGGTCATCCCTTCGTCATCACGCACGGCACCGATACCATGGTCGAGACCGGCCTCTACCTGCAACGCACTTTTCCTTCTCTCCATGTTCCAGTGGTTCTTACCGGAGCCATGACGCCCCTTGGCTTTGAGGGCAGCGATGGCTTGCAGAACCTGACCGAGAGCCTGATGGCCTCACGCCTTCTTGGCCCCGGAGTCTACATCGTCATGCACGGCCGGGTGTTTCCGGCCGATCACGTGCGCAAGGATCGAGATTTGGGCACCTTCGTTGAAACAACACAATCTGTCAACCCCGGAGGCAGCGAATGAAGGCATTAGTCAAGAGCAAGGCAGAGCAGGGCCTCTGGCTTGAAGATATCGCCGAACCAAAAGTCGGAATCAACGACGTGCTCGTGCGAGTCCGCTACACCGGCATTTGCGGAACCGATGTACATATCTATGATTGGGACGAGTGGGCACAGAAGACGATTCCGGTGCCCATGGCCATTGGCCACGAGTTCGTCGGCGAAATCGTCTCTGTGGGATCGAACGTAAATGACTTCTTCCCGGGAGACATCGTCTCGGGCGAAGGGCACGTCGTTTGCGGCCGCTGCCGAAACTGCCTCGCAGGCAGGCGTCATCTTTGCGCTTCCACAAAAGGCGTTGGCGTCAATCGCCCCGGGGCATTCGCTGAGTTGATCTCCCTGCCCATGACAAATATCTGGCGGCATAATCCGGGAGTCAACCAGGAAGTCGCGGCCATCTTCGACCCCTTCGGCAACGCCGTGCACACCGCCCTGTCGTTCCCCGTCATGGGCGAAGATGTGCTCATTACCGGCGCAGGTCCCATCGGCATCATGGCCATTCCCGTTGTTCGGCATGCAGGTGCACGCCACATCGTCATCACCGACCTGAACCCCTTCCGCCTTGACCTGGCGCGAAAGATGGGCGCGACGCTCGCGATCAACGCCAACGAGACGCCGCTCGCCGAAGTGCAGAAGCAACTCGGCATGACAGAGGGCTTCGACATCGGATTGGAGATGTCAGGCAATGCGCAAGCGCTGCACGACATGATCGCCAACATGAGCCACGGTGGAAAAATAGCAATCCTCGGAATTCCCGCGAAGGAATCCCTGATGGACTGGCGCCAGGTCATCTTCAACATGATCACCATCAAGGGCATATATGGACGCGAGATGTACGAAACCTGGTACAAAATGTCGGTCATGCTTGAACAAGGCGTGGATATTTCACCGGTCATCACACATCGTTTTCCGTGGAACGAGTTTGAGGCCGGCTTCACGGCCATGCGCTCTGGAAATACCGGCAAAGTGGTCCTCGACTGGACTGGGCTCACGAAATAAACGCCAGCGCAGCCGAGTCACTCAACCGCATCCTCCGGCATTTTTTTGAATAGTCGTCCACCGTCGTTGCCACCCCGCAAGGGAATGAAACCTCATTCCAAGTCGTCACCGCTGACTTGCCAACTTGCGATCTCCGCGTAGCGGAGGCTAACTTGCTGCTTTTGTTTAATCCGCCCCAGTCGGATTACGCGATGCACCACCCATCTCGAACTCGGTTTCTTGTCAGCGCTCCTGTTTTGCGCCACACCGATCAGCCCGTTAACTGGATCGGCCTTATACTTGATTGAAACCCCGATGAATCCTCGCAGAATCCACGTGATCGACTCGCATACCGGCGGGGAACCAACCCGAACCGTCATCGCCGGCGCACCAGACCTCGGCGATGGCCCCCTGTCCGAGCGTCTCTCTCTCTTTGCCCGAATGCACGACACCTTTCGCCAAGCCGTCGTCAACGAACCCCGCGGATCCGATGTTCTGGTTGGTGCACTGCTGCTCCCGCCCTCGAACCCGGCATGCGCAACCGGCGTTCTCTACTTCAACAATGTTGGCGTGCTTGGCATGTGCGGGCACGGAACCATTGGCGTGGTTTCTACGCTCGCCTTCCTCGGGCGCATTTATCCCGGCCGACATTTAATCGAGACCCCGGTCGGCATCGTCTCAGCGGAGTTGCGCCGCGACTGCTCTGTCGTCATCGAGAATGTGCCCAGCTACCGCAGCAAAGCCGGAATCGCCATCGATGTACCAGGCTATGGCCGCATCGTCGGCGACGTTGCCTGGGGTGGCAACTGGTTCTTCCTCGTCGGTGACCATGGCTTTCAATTGATCCAGGCTGAAATTCCCAACCTCACCGAATTCACCCTCGCCGTTCGTCAGGCTTTAGCCATGCAAGGCATCACCGGGGACAATGGCGAGGAAATCGACCACGTTGAACTGTTCGCCGATTCTCCCACGCCCGGCATTCATAGCAGAAACTTCGTCCTCTGCCCCGGCGGAGCCTACGACCGTTCGCCATGCGGCACGGGCACCAGCGCAAAACTCGCCTGCCTCCACGCAGATGGAAAACTGGCGCCGGGCGAGGTCTGGCGCCAGGAAAGCATCATTGGCAGCGTCTTCGAGGGCAGCTACAGGCTTGACGGATCCAAGGTTATTCCCAGCATCGCCGGCAGAGCCTTCGTCAACGCGGACTCCCATCTGCTCCTGGATCCAGCCGATCCTTATTGCATGGGAATCCCCCAATGAACGTTGGCACCTATGACTGCATCGTCGTGGGCAGTGGAATTGTTGGAGCGGCCTGCGCGGCGAGCTTCGCCAAAGACGGCATGCAGGTGGCACTCATTGACTCGCTCGGCGCAGGGCTTTTAGCAACGGCCGCAGGCATGGGCCACATCGTTGTCATGGATGATTCGCCGGCGCAGTTTCTTCTTACAAAGTACTCCCAGAACCTGTGGCTGTCCCTTTCCGATCGCTTGCCGCCAACCGCGGAATTCCAAAAATGCGGAACGCTTTGGGTCGCAGCCGATAGCGAGGAAAGGTCCGAAGTCGAGCGAAAGCATGCACTCTACCAGGATCACGATGTCCCCACGCAGATCCTTTCAAAAAACGAGCTCGCCGTTCTTGAACCAGAGCTCCGCCCAGAACTTGAAGGCGCACTTCTCGTCCAATCCGACGCCGTTCTGTACGCGCCGATCGCTGCCCAATGTTTGACGCTGGACGCCGCCTCGCATGGCGCCGTCATAATAGACAGCGAAGTGATCTCCATCGGACAAGGGGTAGTGAACCTGCGTGACGGCCGCATCCTCCAGTCGCAAAGAATCGTCAACGCCGCAGGTGAGCGATCTCCCCAACTTACGCCTGGACTTCCAGTCAAAAAGCGTAAAGGCCACTTGGCCATTACCGACCGTTATCCGGGCTTTCTCCGTCACCAGGTCGTTGAACTCGGATATCTCAAGAGCGCTCACACTCTCTCTGCAGATTCGGTCGCCTTCAACGTGCAACCGCGCATCACGGGACAAGTGCTCATCGGTTCTTCCCGGCAATTCGACACAACGTCAGAAGTTGACCACGCCATTCTTGGCCGCATGCTTGCGCGAGCCGTCGAATACATGCCCCGCTTGGCCTCGTGCTCCATCATCCGCACCTGGACCGGCCATCGGGCAGCAACTCCTGACAAGCTACCGCTCATCGGTCCATGGCCCGGCGATGAAACGATCTTCCTGGCGACCGGACACGAGGGCCTCGGCATCACCACTTCCCTCGCGACTGCCGAGTTGCTGTCGGCTTTCTTCAGCGGCCAAACAACCGAAATCCCAATCGAGCCCTATCTCCCGGCAAGGCTCGGCGAGGGGTGCCATGCCTGATCTCGTAAAGATGACCATCGACGGTGCTGAAGTGAACGTGCAGGCCGGCGCCACGGTTGCCGCCGCAATCCTGATGAGCCGCTCGGGATTCAGGCGGTCCGTCCACGGAGAACTGCGCGGTCCCGTCTGCGGAATGGGTATCTGCTTTGAATGTCGGGCCACGGTCGATGGTCAGCCCCAGCAGCGCACCTGCCAACTGCATTGCAAAGACGGCATGGTGGTGAACACGGATGAGTAAGGGAATAGAACTCGACTGTGATGTCCTGGTCGTGGGCGCGGGGCCCGCGGGAATCGCCGCGTGTGTCTCGGCCGCAGAGTCGGGTGCGCGCGTCATTCTCATCGACGACAATCCAAAACCGGGAGGCCAGATCTGGCGCGCCTCAATCCAGGATCCTGCAAATCCAAAATCGCATGATAATGACGCAGCCTCCTGGCTTCGCCGTCTTCAAGCGTGCAGCGCGAGGCAACTGCTTTCAACGCGCGCTGTTGCCTGCCTCAGTGAAAAGTGCGTCCTCGCCGAAAACGAGAACGGCAGCATCGAAATCGCCTTCCGTCACGCCATCCTCGCCACGGGCGCACGCGAACTCCTGCTCCCCTTTCCTGGCTGGACGCTTCCCAATGTCTTTGCCCCTGGTGGACTCCAGGCGCTGGTCAAATCCGGTCTTCCTGTCCACGGAAAACGAGTCCTTGTCGCAGGAACCGGCCCGCTCCTTCTCGCAGTCGCCGCCTTCCTCAAGTCGAAGGGCGCACGCATCGAAGGAATCTACGATCAGGCGTCATGGCGGCGGATAATTCCGTTCGCCATGACCCTGATCAAGCGCCCCACCCTGCTTGTCTCCGCTCTCGTCTATCGCGCTTCACTTTTCAGTTCGCCCTTGCGCTATGGATGGTGGCCAGTCTCCGCTTCTGGCGAGGATGCCCTGCGCTTGGTCACGTTGACGAATGGAATTCAGACAAAAACCATCGCATGCGACATGCTTGCCTGCGGATTTCATCTGATACCGAACACTGAACTGCAATCTGCCTTCGCCTGCAAATTGGTTGAGGGCAAGGCGCTCGTGGATGAATGGCAGAAAACCTCAGTAAATGGAGTCTTCAGCGTCGGCGAATCGGCGGGCGTCGGCGGCCTTGACCTCGCGCTGATCGAAGGTCAGATTGCCGGGTTCGCCGCAACTGGAAAAGAAGCCAGCGCCAGACCCTTGTTTCCGAAGCGCGACGCCCTCAGAAAAATCGCAGCCGCCATGGACCGCGCGTTCGCACCACGCCCCGAGCTTCGTGATCTCGTGCAGAAAGACACCATCGTCTGCAGATGCGAAGATGTTCCTTGGGGCAAGCTTCGTCAGCACCACTCCATGCGCCACGCACGAATCTATACCCGATGCGGCATGGGCCCCTGCCAGGGAAGAGTCTGCGGTGCTGCACTTAACTTCTTGACCGGATGGGAAAGCGGAGCCAAGCGTCCGCCCATTTACCCCGTTCAACTCTCTACACTCATTCGAGAGCCTCAAGCTACGCCAAAGGAGAAACCATGATCTGGAAAGGCGTCATGCCTGCGATGACAACAGCAATGAACCCCGACTTCAGCCTCGATTTGTCATCCATCGCCAAGCGCGCGAAATGGCTGATCGATTCCGGATGCACAGGCATCGTCGCGTTGGGTTCGCTCGGCGAGTCGCCCACCCTGACTCACTCTGAAAAAAAGATCGTTCTCGAGACAATTCGGTCCGCCGTCACCGCGCCGCTCGTCGCTGGAATAGCCGGCCTCTCGACCGATGAAGCCGCCGCAATGGCAAAGATGGCATCAGCAGTCGGATGCAACGGCCTAATGGTGCTTCCACCCTATGTCTATAAAGGCGATTGGCGCGAGACCAAGGCTCATGTCACCGCTGTCATTCGGGCCACTCCCCTGCCCTGCATGCTCTACAACAACCCCGTCGCCTATGGCACCGATTTCATTCCCGAACAAATTGCCGAGCTCACCTCTGAAAACAAAAATCTGGTAGCCGTCAAGGAGTCCAGTACCGACGTGCGCCGAGTCACGGCAATTCGCTCACTCATCGGCGACCGGCTTGCGCTCTTCGTTGGTGTCGACGACGCCATCGTAGAAGGCATCTCCGCAGGCGCCACAGGCTGGATCGCCGGCCTCGTGAATGCTTTTCCTGAGGAATCCGTCGCGCTCTTCGATCTAGCCATGGCTTCCCGAAGTAAGGAAACCTTCGAGCTCTACAGATGGTTCCTGCCTCTGCTACGGCTCGACACGCTGCCCAAATTCGTGCAGATGATCAAACTCGCCGAACAGCGTGCCGGCGTCGGCAAGGCAACCGTGCGTCCTCCGCGCCGCGAATTGGAAGGTGCGGAGTTGGCCGAGTTGACCGCATTGATCGACGATGCAATCAAGCACCGTCCATCCCTTGCCGGAATGCGCTGAGCCCTCCCCGCAGCCTTTGCTACTAGCCCATGAATCCAAGGTAAGGGCTCGTGCCAAAGTTCCCAAAGTTCGGGAACACATTCCTGATTTGTCCGTCGGAGAGACCAAACCAGCTCGCAAGCGTACCCGCGTATTGCTCCACTGCAGTCGTCGGTATCAGCCTGCCCGCGCCCAGATCATTGGCTTGGTTCGAGCCGATCACCGGATACTGCCCGTACATATTCTGTCCCTGCACCGCACCACCCACGACAAAATGGTGACTCCCCCAGCCGTGGTCGGTGCCGTCGCTGTTCGAGGTAAGCGTCCGTCCAAAATCCGAAATCGTGAACGAAGTTACGCTGTTGCTCAGACCCATGTTCACCATCACTCCATCAAAGTATTCAAATGCCGAACCGAGTTGTGTCAGTAGCCTCGCATGAGTCTGCGCCTGGCCGTCGTGCGTATCAAAACTGCCCAGCTGCACGTAAAAGATCTGCCTTGTCACACCCAGGCTGGCTCTCCCCGCAATGATGCGAGCCACAGTTTGCAATGAAGCAGCGAGCGGGTTGTCGGTGAGCTTGGTCGTTACCGGATCGAGATACTGCGGAGGATTCGCCACGTCCCCCGTCCCCGCCGGCGCCATCGCGCTAGTCAACATCGACTGCGCCTGGATTGACCGGTTGATCACCGTCTGATACTCCTGCGCAAACAAATTTGTCTCATCGTTCCCCAGGATCGGACTCAACGCATTCGTCGCGTCCGGCGCTCCAAACGGAGGCTGCGCCAACCCATAAATCGGAATTGGGCCGGCAGGCGTCACGTTGAGTTGGAACGATGATTGTCCAGCCAGGAAGAGCGCATTGCCCGCCGTGGAGATGCACGTGAACATGGAATTTGAATTCAGATTCATGGCTTCGATTGCATCCGCAACCGCGCCGCCCCAACCCACATGTTCGCCACTGCCAAGATTCGATGCAATAGCCTGCCACGCCGCAGTCTGATCAAAGTGCGAAAACAGCGAATCCGGCAGCGGCACCGAATTCGCATTGATCTGCGCTTTGGTCGCCGGAGTGACCAGCGTGCCCATATTGGCCACAATGGCTGCGCGCCCTGCGTTGAACAAATTCTGCACCCCGCCAAGTGAAGGATTCAGTGCGAAAGTTCGTCCGCTCTGCGGCGTCTTCAGCGTAATCGGCAGCAACTCGTTCAGCGGATAGGCGAGCCCCGGCGCGCCCGACCGGGCCTGCGTAAATGCGGTGAACGAATCGCTGTCGGTGGCAATCACGGTGCCGTGACCATCGTTGCCCCCTTGCAGATAAACACAGACCAGCGCTCGATAATCCCCTCCCCCAGTCCCCTGCGCCATTGCCGCCAGGGAGTTCAGCTCAAGAAAAAACGGGCTCACGTAGAAGCCGGCCATCGATGCCATCGATGCCGCTCGTAGAAACTGCCGTCTGGATTGATGTGATTTGCACATTGCTCGCTCCTATTGCTGCGCGGCGAAGTCAGGCGACGCCACGGTGAGATAGATTGCCGTTTGCACGCGGCTAAGAAGCGCGGCATTGATTGCATTCTGGTCTCCAGTCGGTATCGGAATCGATGCGACTGCAGACAGAATCTGGTTGTAGAGGGTGCCGTTCATCTGGCCTGCCATCAGCAGCAGGTTGATGCGATCCAGCAAAGGGCCTGGCGTCGCCGCCAAACTCATCTCTGTTGCGTACGACGAGAAAACATCAGGGCCCCCGTTTGCATTTCCGCCAATCGCGTTTTGCAGATAATTGATGTACCCCACCACGGTGGAAACATTCGTCATCTGCATCTCAGGAGCCAGCAGGCCATCTGCGGCGATCGTCGTGCCCGGCGGAGTATATCCAGGACTGAACCAGTTAAAGACAGTAGGCGATCGGAGCCACATCTCGCCGAGCCCGTAGATCGGATCTTCCGTGCTGCCGATGTCGAATGAACCAGTGCGCGATTGCGCGGTGAATGCCCTCGCCCACTCCGTATAGCGCAGCAGCGACTCGCGCACCTTGCCAAATTGCGGATTGGCGATATCGGTTGCTGAGTCGCGAGCCTCCGGGTCAAGCAGAATCGCTGTAATCACAGCCTGCAGATTGCCGCGAACTCCTGTGCCATCGTTCTTGAATACCTGCGCAACTCTGTTGATATACGCAGGGCTTGGATTACTGGTCACCATGTGCTGAATCATCTGCTTTGAAAAGAACGCAGGCAGATTCGGATGATTGAACAAGGTATCGAGAGCAATTTTGAGATCGCCGTTTGGATCCGGGCTTCCCGATGCCGGAATCGTGACCCCGAGAAATTGCTTTTGAACCGTTGAATGGTGGCTTGCGAAACTCTGCATGGGCAGCAACTCTTCTCCCAAACCTTGCCCCACATAGAGGCAGCAGTTCGACCACGCTGTATCGCTGTTATCTCCAGGTATGTTCCAGCTGAAGCCGGTGAACACCGCCGCCAGTCCCATCACATCGGTATTTGAGTACGTCGGGATCGGCTTCCCGGTCCCGTCAAGCTGCTGCGAGCCATCGTCGTTCAACTGCCACAGGCCGACGGTGAACAACTGCATCACCTCTCGCGCGTAGTTCTCGTCCGGATCGGTCGTCGCATTGCCCTTGTCGTTCCCCAGCATTGACAGGAACTGGCCCATCATCGGGCTCAGGGTCACATCCTGCAGCAGCTGTCTGAAATTTCCAAATGCGTCCGCGCCCAACATGTCGTAGTAGCTCGCTTCGCCGCGAGGCATGCTTTGAATGGCTGTTGTGTTGTCGCTGGAAATCACGAACATTTGCGACAACGCGTACCGCACCCGCTGCCGCAACTCGTCGCTCCCCGTCAGCGACTGCTGCCAGAAAGCATCTTGCACAAAGCTCTCATCGGCACTGTTTTGTACAAAAAGCGCCGCATTGCACTTCACGTCGCCTGTTGCGCAAGGCGGGTTATTCACAATCAGCGCCTGTTCAACAGCAGGCTCTGACGGCACCGGTGCAATATTGAACTGTTCCGTAAGCCAGGGCTGAAAACCAATCATTGAAAGATGGTGGATATCGGCATCGGTTGCACCGAATGTGGCTTGCTCAAGAAACCGAGCCGCGTCCTGCGGAGTGACGACCGGAACCGGAGGCGTCCCGTTCACAGTTCCAATCAGATCGGCCGAGGTCGCCGGGCCGGGGCTCGGATTGAGAACCTGCAGGTCGAGATTACCCGGCTCCGTCAAGTCCAGGCTCGTCGTCAATTGCGTCCCGCTGTTGAATGTTGTCGGTGCAGGCGCGCCGTTCACCAATACCTGCGCACCCGTAATAAACTTCTGGCCCGACAAAACAATCGTAGCCGGCCCCGGATTGAAATTCATGGGCGTAGCAGATGTAAGAATCGGAATCGGGTTCATCACAGAAACATTTTGCGCAATTGAGACCGCAGGATTGTCCGCGCTTGTAATCGCAAGCTGAACGATATTGCTCGGTGTCGGAACAACCGCGGGTGCCGTGTAGGTGATCGAGCCGTCCTTGTTTGAAACTGCCGTCCCCACCACCGAATTGCCGCCGGGAACCCCATTCACCGCAAGAGTCACCGCCGGATTGTCCGTCCCATTCACAGACAATCCGAAATTCAGTGAATTCGAAACACGCACATCGGTCCCGGCGTTAGCCTCCAGTTGCAGCACCACCTGCCCCGGCCCCACATTTAACGAAATCGATGCTGTGTTCGCAGACCCAGGATTTGGATTCGTCACAAGCAACGGATAGGTCCCTGGATTAGGGGCAGAAATCTGCGCCACAAGTTCGGTGCCAGATACATACGTCGTCGGAACCACCGCGCCGTTCCAGGTGATCGCAGCCCCGTACACAAACTGCGATCCATTCACAGTAACGGTCGTCGTTCCCTCGGAAAATCCCGTCGGCGTTACCGAGCCCAACACCGGGATCGGATTCCATACCTGTATTGACACTGTGCCGGGCGTTGCGGTCGGAAACCGTGGAACGGAGCTCGTGATCTCGACCGCATAGGGCGTGGGAACAATCGCGGGTGCAGTGTAGAGCCCGGTGCTGCTGATCGTACCCACCACTGCGTTTCCACCCAAAATTCCGTTCACATAAAAACTGATCGGCTGTCCGGCTGACATCCACTTTGAGGATAGTTGCGTCGTTTGGGTTACGCGCAGAGTAGTGTTCGGCGCGGAGATCGCAGCGATCGAGCCCAGGTCAACCGCAATGGATCCGCCGCCGCAGCTTGTGATCAGGCAACTCGCGAAGAGTAAGAATGTGCAAAGCGAAAGGACCTTCGGCAGGGTACCGCATGAGCGCACCGCTTGCATAGATGCTCCTAGACGGGGATATCCAAGGGAACCAAATGCGCGTGAATTCAGATTGCAATGCGCGAAGGACTACAGGGTCTTAGCTTCCTGAGGTTAACGAAGCCACCTTCAAAATCGAAACCAAAAATGCGACTCTTCGGTACTTCCGTAATGTGAGTTCAAATGCGAGTTCTCTAGCGTAAGCATTCGAGTGCCTTCCATTCCCCGGCGGGATTCATCATTATGTAATCGGAGTCAAGACCGGCTGCGTGTCTGATTGTCGAGTGATCAGGTTCAACGATTGGGTAACCTTGTTTTTGTCGCCCGCTACACGTAGGCCTGTGTCAACATCTCGGCAACCGCGCCATCCATCTGTTCGCGACGGCGCACTTCTTCGAATCGGCTCAAAAGATCCTCGGGACGCAAGCGGGCTCGCTCGCTCCCTTCGAGATCATGCAGCACCCTGCCCTTGTACATCATCACAATCCGGTCACCCAGGTTCACCGCCTGCTGCATAGAGTGAGTCACCATCAGTGTTGTCAGCTTGTCTCGCTCGATAACGTCATGCGTAAGTCGAATCACCTGGTCGGCGGTTTTAGGATCCAGTGCTGCCGTGTGTTCATCCAGAAGCAGCAGTTCTGGCCTCAGCCACGAGGCCATCAGCAGAGTTAGAGCCTGCCGCTGTCCGCCTGAAAGCGTTCCGATCGCGTTGCCCAATCGATCTTCGAGTCCCATGTTGAGCGAGCGCACGCGATCGCGCAGCTCGTTCTTCATGCGCCGATTGACGGCAAGCCCAAGTCCGCGCGACCGTCCCCGCCGCGCCGCGAGTGCAAGATTCTCGGCAATGGACATGGTCGGCGCTGTCCCGCTGAACGGATTTTGAAAGACGCGGCCGATCAACTTGGCGCGCTCGTGCTCTTCCCAGCGAGTGATCTTTTCGCCGGCAAGCTCAATCGTTCCGGAGTCCACCTTGAACGAACCGGCCACTGCATTCAGCAGAGTCGATTTGCCCGATCCGTTTGTCCCGATCACAATCAGAAAGGATGCCGGTGCCAGATTGAGCGTCACGTCGATCAACGCTCGCACCTCATTCGGCGTCCCGGGATTGAATGTCTTGGAGACGCGATGTAATTTGAGCATGCTCATCAAGCCGCCTCTTCGATTCGATTCCCGCGCATCTTCAATCGCCGCGCCAGGTCCGGCATCACCAGCGCCACAAAGACAAAAAGTGCGGTAATCAGTTTCAGGTCGTTCGGGTTCAGCCCCCATCGCAAGGCGATCGCCACCAGAAGGCGAAAGAGGACTGACCCCATCACCGTCCCCACAATCAACAGCCCTATCGTTCGCGATCCCACCAGGGCCTCGCCAATGATCACACTTGCGATCCCCAGCACCACCATTCCGATTCCCATCTGAACATCGGCAAAACCCTGAAACTGCGCCAGCAATGCGCCGCTCAGCCCAATCAAGCCGTTCGACATCGCCAGTCCAAAAATTGTTCCCGTATCCACGCTTACGCCAAGCGCGCAGATCATCTGTGGATTGTCGCCCGTTGCGCGCAGCGCGGTGCCCACCTCGGTACGGAAGAAAAAGTAGAGCAGCAAGCAGACTGCCGTCACCAGCAGCAGCACGCCCAGGAACATCGACAAATCTCGAACACTCACCGTCCATCCGACAAGATTGATGTTTACCTCGCCGCCGAAGATCCGCTCACCCAACCGCTCCGCCAAATCGGCAAGCGTTGTCACCTCAAGCAGCGGAATGTTGCTCTTTCCCATCACGTGAAGATTCACACTGTAGAGGCCTGTCATCACGAGAATCCCGCTCAGCAATGGATTCACTCTGCATTTCGTGGCCAGCAGCCCAGTGGCCAGGCCCGCCATTGAACCCGCAAAGGCCCCGGCCAGTGTGGACACGAATGCGTTGTGTCCACTCACCAGCAACGCAGCCGCAACCGATGCGCCCAGCGTGATAGACCCTTCGGCAGTCAGATCGGGCATGTTGAAGATGCGAAAACTCACGTACACGCCCAGCGACAGCACCGCGAGAATCAGTCCGAGTGTTAGAGCTCCGATCAGCAGTGTCATCGATCCCTCATCCTTCCGTAATGGCCCGTAGTGGACCCATCCAGCATGCGCCGCGCAATAGATCCGATTCGCCCACGCCTTCAAATGGCCGCGTGTCCGCCATCAAATGCAATACGGTGCTCGGCGTTGAATGCGTGAAGATCTCCGCAACCGTCTTCGCATAAGGCAACTCTCCGCGCTGAACCGGACGATACGGAAACAGCGCCCCATGAATGTGCGCCATCACTTTCGCATCCGTCTTCATCGGACGCATGAATGAAGCTGCGCATTCCGGAATCCTTCGCCCCGCCACCCCAACCAGCAACACTTGGCTGCGTTCCTTTGTCCGTTGCGTTGTAAACAGCATCCAGTCGCGAACGTCCGGCAAATCGAGAGAGAGCGGCCGCATTGCCGGCGAACGCTGCAGGCTAGCGCCCACCAGTCCCGCTGCTTCAGCCAGCGCAACAAACGCAATCAAGTCTGAACCCGACAATTCAATCAACGCTTCCACGAACTCCGACAATCCGATTGTCCCCGGGCCCTCGCTCAACGCATCAAATCGAACCATCGAAGAAAAATCCCCCGCGCCCGCCAGCGCATAAAGCGTCTCAACGCGTGGAACCATGTCTCCCTGCTCAACAACATAATCCGGCGGGCTGTGTCGATCGTTCGTCGGCAGCGCGATCGCGCACCCCGCAGCCGCCAGAAACTCGCCGAACCGGCTCTCGCAGTCCGCAAATCCTTCTCCAAACGCACCCAGCCCAAGGCCAAATGACCCGCTCGCAAAATTCACCGGCCGGCAATCCGCCGCAGTAAATCCCGTCGAGCGCAATCGCTCAGGCAGACCCACAAGCGTGCACGAAAGTGGCTGCGCCTCGGCCCGCGGAAACACTTGGTAGGTCGCGCCGCCGCGTGTAACCGTTCTTGTCGACGCCGCAAGTTTCGCCTCCGCCCGTTTGCTTCCATCGAGTTGAAAAAAGTCCGCCAATCCGCAAAGCGTAAGCACGGTGCGGCAGGCAACGCTCGGCTGGCTGATCGTCAGGCTTCCGTTTACGGTCTGCAGAAGCTGTAACTGCCTCACAAGAACGCCAACGCCCAGAGAGCTGATGTAATGCACGCCCGCCATGTGCAGTACGATGTGGTGCTCGCCTGCCCGCACCGCATCCTGAATCGTGTTGCCCACATGGTCCGCCCAGCTCGCATCAAGCCGCCCCGCAAGCAGCAGCTCCAACCGTTCGCCTTCATGTCGTTGCGTAATTTCCATCAGCAGCCTTCCAGGCTCATCACTTCGTCCCTCCGCCAGCTCCCGCCTTCGCCCCCGCCGCCCCATTGAGATGTCGCCCACTCTCATCCACCACCACGTCCGCACGCACAACCACCGCATCCGGCAAATCCCAATGATCCCGCAGCCCATTCAAAGCAAGCCGATTCACCTGAAGCTTCGACGGCATCATGTCCTCTACCGGAATCTTCGCCGGATCGCGTCCGTCCAGCACGTCGGCCGCAATCATCCCGCTTGCATAACCAATCGCCTCATAGTCTGCGCCCAGGTCGAAAAGCGTGCCTGAAGGTTTCTCCGTGGGAATCGACGAGAACACCGGAATCCCCGCAACCTTCGCTTTGCGGATAATCACGTCCAACCCATGGCCGGTCGTCAGGTCCGGGCTCACCCAGATCGCATCAACATTCTGCGCCAGCACCGACGAAACAGCATCCCCCACCATCGTCGCGTTCTCAGCGTTGGCCTCAATCAGTTCGATGCCCATCCGCGAACACACCGCGCGCCCCAGCTGCGTCGCCACCACCGAATTCGCCTCGGCCGGATTCCACACCAGCCCCACTCTCTTCAGCGAAGGCCGCAGCTCCCGTGCCAGCGCAAACAATTCCGCAACCGGCGGCGAACTTCCGATCCCGGTCATATAGGCCGGATGCGCTGCATGATTCTGCCTGCTCACGCCAACACCAATCGAATACGGATCGGTCACCACGCCAAAGACATGCTTGCGCGGCGGAGTCGCATTCCTGTTGGCATTCGCCACCGTCTGCAACGATATGGTCGACACCGTAAGAATCAGGTCGTTGTCCCCGCTCGTCACCTCGGTCGCAATCGCGTTCGCCGTGGCAGTATCGCCCTGCGCGTTGTAGCGATGCACCGAAATACGCCCGCCATCCACGTAGCCGCGCTCTTTCAGAGCGGCCAGCATTCCAGTCACGCCATCGTCAAGCGCGGGAATCGATGTCTGCTGAACCATCGCAACCTGAAGCCGCCCGTCCGTCCGCCCGCCCCCAGCCCCGTTTCTGTTGCGCGACCCAAGGTCGGAGTAGAGCAGCACCGCCGACGTCGCGCAGATGAGCGCAGCGCCCAGTCCAACCTTCTTCAGGTTCTCATTGAGGGGAAGCATTCAGGTGAAGATAAATGGTTAAGTGCGGATTGACAATCGCACCAAACAAAGCCAGGCCAATCGCCGCTTGGTCGATGAATGACAACGTTTTCATTCCCAAACAAACCGCCCCTCAGCTCTCCATCTCATCCGGCCGTGTGGCAAACATTTACCCTCTATGCGCAAACATTTTCACCTATTGCAAACGTGTTAAATTTCACCACAAACCCATTGACATGAACCCCTTCGCCCATGCAAACTCTAGTAACTTCCTGGTGGGGTCAACCCTCGGGATGGTTTGAGATTAGGCCCCTTCCCTTCCGATCCTGGGCTTCTCCTTTTGTTTATCTCTTCCCGGGCACGGATGCCGAGCCCTCATTCCTGCAACCCACCAGAACTGGGTCCAAGCCGTTTCCGAATTGAACAAGCGATCGCGCGCAAGGCAATGGTGTGCCGGCTTGCTGTCTGGATTCTTCCAGGGCGAGCCTGGGAGCCTCCAGAGATGGCCACAAAAGTGCTACAGCCACAGGAAAAGCAGGGGAGAGAACTATGAAGTTCGGTCTCGTAAACATCGTGAAGTTTGCCGCGGTCGTCGTGTCCATGGTCATTGCAGGGAACGTGAACGCCTGGGCCACCTGCCCAACCTCTCCCAACTATTCGCCCGACTTCAGCGTGAATGGAATAAGCTGCCTTGCCATCAATCCCAGCGCAAACATTCTGGCGCCGGTCGCCAGCGCCACCTCAATCACCGGCTGGACCAGCTCCGGAACCGGGCCCACTGCCACAGTCACCTTCGCCACCACGTCAAACAGCTTCGTGGCAGGCGAACCTGTCATCCTCTCCGGCTTCACAAGTTCGCCGTTCTTCAACACCCTCGTCTTCCCCGTTCAGTCCCCTGTCTCCGGTTCCTTCACGGTCACATTCGCTGTCCCTTCAGGCCCCACAAGTGGAACCGAAGCCGCTGCCGTCGCGACACCCCTGACCGTGCTGCAGCTCACCCCCGACTCGATCAATTTGGCCGGCTCGGCCTGGGATACCACTCCGCAGCCGGTTGGCAGTTCCTTTTCCACTACGTTTTATTTCCAGTTGGCGCCCGGCGCCAGCGCTGGCGACGGTTTCGCTTTTGTCATTCAGGATTCCGCAACAACGGCTTTGGGCGATGGCGGCTGCGGCCTTGGATTCGGCGATGACGGAGACTACGCCTCCTGCGCTCCTGATACTGGCGGAATCCCAAATAGCCTTGCCGTCGTCTTCAAGACTTCCTCCAGTTATGCTTCTCCGGGGTTCTATCCAGCCGCAAACAGCGTTTCCATTCAGACCAACCATGCAAGCCCGAATTGCGTTGACACGGGCTGCAACCTGCCGGGCGCTGAAAACGACCTCACCTATACGAATGCGCCCACCCTCGCTGACGGCAATATTCATTCCGTGACGATCACGTCCACAACGCAGCCTACACATACTCAGACAGGCTGCGCCGCCGCCCCCGGAAACCCGGTTTGCCTCGACGTCATTCTCGATGGCACTGACCTCTTCCCCCTCGGCGTCTCCTTCGCGATGAAGACAATTGGGGTAACCACGCCAGCCTCCACGGCCTGGGTCGGATTTACCGGCGCAACATCAACCAGTTTTGATGTCACTTCCCATAGCGAAGCCAACAACATCCTCAGCTGGGTATTCACGCCCGCAGGCGCATCCACAACCGGCATCGTTACTACCACCAGTCAGACCAACTTCAATTTCCAGGGCGGCTACGTGCAAAACACCGCCACCGGCTACAACTTCAACGCACAACTGACTTCCGGCAACCCGGTCTCCGCCGTCGTTACTTCCATCCCCATTAGTAGTCAGGCTGCCTGCAATGCTCTCGTGCGGGCTAACTCGCTCTTCTCCGGAGCTGAGTGCTTTGTCTATCAAAACGCGGGGGGCCCGGGCATCGATCAGCCCGTCATGTTCGAACTTACCTGCCCGCCGGCCGGCGTGTGCGATTCCGGCGCTGGCACGTTCCCAGCGACGCTGGGCAGCGAATTCCCCTTTCTCACCACCGACGACGGTTCGAACGACAACCTGAGCCTGACCTTGAGCGATTTTCCACCAACTTCCTTGTCGCCCGTTTTGGGAGTTGCGGGGGCGGGGACAACAGAGGCTACCGGGTATCCCGCAGTCGGCCTCCTCAAAGGGCAAGGACCCGATCCCATCCATCCCTGCACTCCGTTCTCGGGCATCAATCCGCCGCCACTATTCCAGAGCAACCAGATCAGCAGCTTCGTCCTTGACCCCGATACCAGCGGCGGCGCAAAGGCCTCCAGCGGCAACACCAACTCCTGCTGGGTTGTCACCTACCTGACCCCCAACGAGCTGCCAACCGTGACCATCATGGCGCCTACTGCTAACACCCCCTACTCGCTTGGCTCAAACGCGGTGACCGCTCAAGTCAGTTGCAGCGCGGTCAACTACGGCACGGCCGTCACCGGACCTTATTTGACGGTCCCTGCCGGCTCATGCAGCTATCCCCCAACCTTCGACACCAGCGTAGCGGGTTCCTTTACTTACACTGCCTACGTAACCGATTCGGCTTTGAACACCAATTACCAGACGGTCACCTACACCGTGCAGTCGCCTCCTGCGTTCGGCGTCACACCCACCGAATACTTCACGGTAGGCGTCAACGGTACGTCTTTCGAAATAACCACCACAGGTTACCCCGCTCCTTCCCTCTCAGCAGGCGGCTTGCCTCCTGGCCTGAGTCTCACGGATCACCTCAATGGAACCGCCACGATTGGCGGAACACCAAGCGCCGGAAGCGGCGGCTCCTACAACGTCACTATCACTGCGACCAATGGCGCAGGGTCGCCCACTGAAAACATCACAATCATTGTGGATCAGCCCCTGGCCATCACGAACCCGACTGTCTCGACTAACCTGACATTCACCGCCGGCACTCCTGGTTCGATCAACGTAACGACAACCGGCTATCCAGTAGCGACCACCATCTCCCTGGCCCCTGTGCTGCCGACCACAGCCCTGCCCAGCTGGCTCACGATTGGCACTGTTAGCAATACTGGAACAGCCACCATCAGCGTCAATCCGTCCGTTGCCACCATCACCCAGCCCACATCGGTGACGTTCTCGATTACCGCCTCGAACGGCGTTTCTCCCAACGCGGTTCAAACATTCACGCTGACCGTAAACCCAGGCACTGAGACCGTAACGATCTCACCAAGCGTCGCCGGGCTCTCTTTCACGGTGGATGGCACAACCTACGCGTCCTACTCCCAGAGTTGGACGATCGGATCGACGCATATTCTCTCCGCCGCGACACAAACACCATCCAGCGGAACGGAATACACATTCAAAAGCTCGCCGGTTGCCGGACAGCCGTCGGAATCGGTGACCGCGACTGCGGGGACAACCTCCTACACTGTGTACTTCAACACCCTCTACCAGCTAACCACCGCCGTCAGCCCGGCAGGCGCGGGCACGGTGTCGCCTTCCGCTCCAGTCTATGAACCGGCCAACACCGCGGTTTCGATTTCGGCCAGTGCGAATAGCGGGTACACATTCTCAAGCTGGTCAGCAAGCCCGAGTGCGAATGCCAGCTTAGGTACGAACTCGGTGACGTTGAGCGGGCCCGCTACCGTAACAGCCAACTTCACCGCCAATCCACCCACGCTGTCGATCAACCCCCCAAGCCTGAGCTGGGTCAACCAGCCCAACAATACATCCGTCTCGCAGACCCTCACTCTGAAGAACAACAGCGCAACGGCCATTAAGATTTCAAGCATCAAGATTCCCGGCTCGAACACGGAGTTGGACTCGGCAGGCGATCCGGACGACTTTTCCTTCCTGAGCGCTTGCGGATCTTCGATCGCCGCAAACTCCAGTTGCACCATCAAGGTCACGTTCGGCGCCGACAACGATAACCTCAAACCCTACGCCTCGCTGGTCATCACAGACAGCGCCACCGGCAGCCCGCAGTCCGTGGGGTTAACCGCCACCATCGTCGATCCGCTCATCTCGCTGAGTTCCAGCAGCATGAGCTTTGGCACGGTGACACCCCCAGCCACGGCAACCAAAACGGTCACCGTCAAGAACTCTGGGCTGACAAATCTCACCTTGAACGCACCGTCGATCAGCGGTACCGACTACGCGTTCACCACCGGCACCTGCAGCACCACTGGCACAACCACTCTCGTCCCCGGCGGAACGTGCACAATCAGCGTCATCTTCTCCCCGCCAACCACCACGAAGAACACAAACTATAGCGGCACCGTGACCATCACCAGCAACGCCCTCAACGGCGCATCGAAGACCATCTCTCTCAGCGGCACCGGCAAATAACCACCGGGCAACAGGCTGGCTTTGGAAGCACCCAAAGCCAGCCTGCCGCCAAATTCAAACCCGAAACAAATGATCATCCCGAGTGACCCTGAGCGAAGCGAGTGGGGAGTCGAAAGCCTGCCCTGAGCGTAGCCGAGTGGGGATCTGTCGTTGCTTTTCGCTCATCCCAGCTCAAACTCCGGGGTGACCCATCCATCCGCAGTTTCACAGTTTCACGGGCTCCACAGGCGCAAAAACAGGCCGAAATAACGTCGAAAAGCTGCCAAAACGACGCTAAATACATGCTTTTAATTGCAAAAAACACGCTTTTAGCGTGTTTTCGGGAAATTTAAATTGAACTCTTTCCCTTAAATGGGAAATTCTTCGGTTACAAAACACCCAATTCATTGAATTTCCAGGTTAAGTATCTCGAAAATCGTAACACTCTGATTGAACATTTCGCACGTTTCGTAACACTCTGATTGAACATTTCGCGCTGTTTCGGCTAAATGAATTTGAATGGTTAACGTTGTCGAAGTACCACAAATGGTTCCACTTATCGCCCCACTTCGTGAGCCGCGTCACCCCCGAAACCCCGTTCAAATAAAATTCGGCCCCGGCAAAACAAAAAACTGACCACTGACCACTGACCGCTGACCGCTGTTTACTTCCCGCCCTGCAGCCAATGGTTGGAGTCGTCGTACATCGCCTTCATATCGGCGCGCTGCAGCAGCTTCTCCGCGCCCGGATCCTTCCGCATCGTATCCAGTGCCTGCGTAACCAGCCGGTAGTTGTTCTGCGACGCAGCCGTGTCGCCGGACTCCCGCGCAATGCCTGCCAGCAGATAATGCGCATGCGCGCTGAGCGCCTGTTGCCCGAGCTTATCCGCCTTGGGCAAATCGCGCTGCAATTCCTGCCGGGCGTGGGCATTGTCGTGGCTCTGCATCATGGCCTCGGCCATATAAATGCCGGCCTCCGTCGAGGAGTACTTCAGGCTTGCTTCATCGGCTTTCTCGATCAGGCCTTTGAGATTCGAAATTGCAGCCCCCCCGGACTTCTCGCGCACCTGCACCTGCGCAAGAGCTATCTTGGCCAGCAAAATCCGCTCGCTCTCCTTGCTCCGCGTGGCGGCCTGCAGCGCTTGATCGTAGAGCGCGTGAGCCGCTTTGTAGTTCCCCTGGTAGAAAAGTGCATCCCCCTGGAATCCAAGGGTCTGGCCCACCAAACCGTCATTTTTCAACTCGCGCGAAAGTCCCAGCGCCTCGTCCAGTGCAGCTTTGGCTTCATCCGCACGCCCCGCCAGGATGAGCGCATCGCCGTAACCTCCCAGAATCTCCGCCATCCAGAAGGTCCTGTCCTTCAGGTTGCGGAAAGTCTTCAGGGCCTCCTGCTTGGCGTTCACGGCCGCGCCGTAGCGACCCTGGTAATCAAACACGGCTCCCAGGCCATACGATTCCAGCGCCGCACCATGTTGATCGTTGATGCTGCGCCGCAAATCCAGTGCCCTCATGTAGTCGGCGATCGCCTGGTCGTATTGCCCCATGCTCGCAAGTGCCTGGCCCAGATTGTGCAATGCGTCGACAATGTCCGCGGGATTCTTCGATTTCTCGCGCAGTTGAAGCACTTGCTGCAGATAGGTGAGCGCGTCTTCGTAACGGCTCTCTTCCGAATATGTCTGGCCGATGTTGTTCAGCAAGTCAGCCTGCGCACTTTCATTGCCGAGTTCGCGCTCCAGCTCGAGTGCGTCTTTGTAGTTTTTCAGCGCCTGCTCGTGGTCGCCGCGATCATCAAAGAAATTACCCAGATCCATCAGCGTTCCGCCCATGCCGCGTTTGTCGCCGATGTCGGTGCGAATCTGCAGCGCCTCCTGGTAATTCGTCAGAGCGTCCTGGTTCTTGCCAAGCGAAACCTCTGCCGTGGCAAGTTCATTCAGGCTCAATCCCATTCCTTTCTTCTGTCCAATGCTCCGCCAGATGGTCAGCGCCTCCTGCTCGTTGCGCACAACTTCATCCGGCTTGCTCAACATGCGGTATGCCACCGCCATCAGATGCAGACTGGTTGCCTTCTGTTCCTGGTTGTCCACCTGCACGGCGAGGCTGTACGCCTGGTTCAGCGACTGAAGGCTGCCCTGCGGATCCTGGCTCTTGATCTGGATGCGGCCCATGTCAATGTTGGCGCCAACATCCTTGGGATTCGAGGCGAGAATCTTCTCGTAGTAGGAGCGAGCTTTCGGCACGTCGCCTGAATCTTCGTAGAGTTTGGCCAGCGCTGCTTTAACGTCGGAGTTGTCGGGTGAAACCGCGGCCAGATTCTCATAGGCCTTGATGGCGTCGGGATAGTTGTTCATCACCTGCAGTTCGATGGCAGAGATCAGGTACTTCTCTGCGGTCGGCAGGTCCTGGCTCAGACCAACAGCTTCCTTCGCGGACTCTTCCGCGTCGCCGTCGTAACCGAGAAGGGCGTCCACTTGAGCGAGCCTTGAAAAAGCGAGCGCAAAGCTGGGGTCTTCCTTTGTGGCTGCCAGGAATTGCTTTTGCGCTTCAAGATTCTTGCCGTCGCGCTGCAGCGTGATGCCCAAGTTGAAGTCGCGCAGTGCGGCCACTGATTTTGAGGTGGGCTGAAACGAGCTAGCCTTCAGGTCGCTCAGTACGCTGGCCGGCAGGGCCAGCTTCTGGCGGATTGAATCGGCCAGACGGTCGACTGCGGCCGGGATCTCATTGTCATTCGCCACATCCACCTTCAGCGAGTCCGTATGCCCGCTCTTGATGTCCTGGACTGTGGCATCGATTCGGATGGACGTGCCAAACCGGGCAAACTGTCCCCAAACCACGCGATCCGCGCTGGAGAAACTCGCGACTCGCCCGATCGTTGCCGCGTCAAGCACCGTGTCAGAGGAGATGCGCAGGTCACTGAAGATCTGGTGCAAGCTGTTCGGGCTCACCGTGCGCAATTGCGCGGACTGGCCGACATCCGTGCTGAGCATGTCAGCCAGGCTGGGCCCAAGCCAGTCGAGAGATGAATCGGAGGACGCATTGCGAAACGGTAGAATCGCCAGCGAAACGACCGGACCGCTGGGTCCGGAGTGTGCGTTGGTCCCAGGCTTGAAAATCTGGCCGCGCAGCAGGAAGAGCACAATTGCCACAAGGACGACGGCGGCAATCCCCGCAAACTTCATCCACAGCCGAAGTTGTACCGTGGGCTTGGCCTTCGCGTCAGGCGGCAGGACGTGAACCGAGTGCTCGCCCTCCCATGTGCGAAGATCCTTTAGGACATCGGAAACGCTCTTGTACCTGAATTCAAGATCGCGTTCGATGCACTTGCTGACAATTCCGCTTAACGCACCGGGAATTTGGGCGTCCAGTTCTGCCACTGGAATGGCGCGCTCCTGGGTCCGCTTGATGAGGCTTGCCAGCGCGCTCTCCGCCTTGAACGGCATGGCCCCGGTCAGCAGTTCGTAGAGAATCAGGCCAATCGCAAAAAGGTCCGAACGTTGATCGAGCTCCTTGCCGAGCGCCTGCTCAGGCGACATGTAGTCCATGGTGCCGACCAGCGCACCCGTCTGGGTCATGCCGTCGCCCTCAACCATGCGCGCCAGGCCAAAATCCATCACCAGGATGCGGCCCGTTCGGTCCTGCATGATGTTTTGCGGCTTCAAGTCGCGGTGAATTACTCCTACATTGTGTGCCGCCTCCAGAGCCAGGCATACTTGCTCGATAATGACGACTGCTTCCTCGGGCGGAAACTTTGATCTTTCAAGGATGATCGAACGTAGATCCTTGCCCTCGACGAACTCCATGGTGATGAAGCGGAGTCCCTCAGCTTCACCTAAATCGTAAATGCGGATGACGTTGCGGTGCGTGACCTGGTGCGAGAGGAGCAATTCCTGCTTGAAACGCGCCAAAATGGAGGGGTTCGAAGCAAGCTCAGGACGAATGACTTTGAGCGCCACGAACCGGTCGAGTTCGCGGTCCGATGCCTTGTAGACCGCTCCCATTCCGCCTTGACCCAGCAGTTGCAGGATTTCATAGCGGCCACCGAGCACGTCGCCGATCTGCAACACGGCTGCGCCGGAATACATCTCGCCACCCGAGTTCGGCGCCGGTGTGCGCCGCGGCGAAGAGCGCGGTGCGATGGTTGCGCCCGCGTCGTAGAGAGTGGCGTTGGGGTCGACAGGCAACCGGGCATCAATCACAGTCGCGTTTGGATCAAATTGCACCGGGCCGGAACCCACCATGGTGGCGCCGGGATCGACCGACTCCGCAACCGAGCCGGACGTCGGAGCTGAGTTCTGCGGAACAATGGTTTCACCGCCGCTGGAGCTCTCGCCGGCAAACGGGGTCCCTACGCCGGCTCCTCCCGGCATTTTGGACACGGGCTTACCGTCCGGTCTTGGTTTGGAGTCATCCATTTTTGGGCTCGACAGCCAACGCTAAGAATTGAGGAAAGCGCGCCCGACTCGCGCGCCAAGGGGCCCATCCGGGCTGGTTGTGGGTAAAGTATATACCGCGTAAGGCCTGATGGCACCACGTTTTGGCCTTGGTGGCCTTCGGAACCCAAAAGCCGCAGGAATCCATCCCCAAGCGCTCGCCCCTCCGGTTGTTTGCGGACAATCTCCGTTAAGGTACAGTGAAAGTGCGGAATGCAAGCGGGGTCCTGATTTCAGCATAAAGGAGAATCGATGCGGATTTTTTCGTTGCTTGCAGGCATTGTCTGTCTGTTCACCGTATTGATCGATTCGTTCCAAACCATCATTCTGCCGCGTCGCGCCACCGGACGATTTCGACTGACGCGGATCTTCTACATTGCCACATGGAAACCGTGGGTGTTCTTCACCGGGAGCATCCACAATGCGCGAAAACGCGAAACGGTCCTCAGCTACTACGGACCATTGTCACTGATCCTTTTGCTCATGGTGTGGGCGGGATCGATGGTCGTCGGCTTCGCGCTCATTTTCTATTCTCTCGGCAGTCCTTTCCACGACCCAACACAACCTACGCAGCTTCGATCCGACCTTTACGTCAGCGGTACAACCATCTTTACGTTGGGACTTGGGGACGTAACACCGCAAAGCCAACTGACACGAGTGATCGTGGTCCTTGAAGCTGGAACGGGGCTCGGTTTTCTGGCGGTGGTCATGGGATACTTTCCGGTTCTCTATGGCGCATTTTCCCGTCGCGAGGTAAGCATCTCCCTGCTCGACGCGCGAGCAGGATCGCCTCCCACCGCCGCGGAACTGATACGTCGCCATTCTTATCAAGGCGCAGAGCAGGCTCTTTCAACTCTGCTGGAAGAGTGGGAACGCTGGTCTGCCGAACTGCTTGAAAGCCATATCTCCTATCCCCAACTCTGCTATTTTCGTTCGCAACATACCAATCAAAGCTGGATCAGCGCACTGACCGCGATCCTCGACTCTTCAGCACTTCTCATCGTCGGTGTGCGGGGAAATGAAGCACGCCAGGCCCAACTGACCTTTGCAATGGCCCGTCATGCAATGGTCGACCTCACCCAGATTTTTTCCCTAAAGCCGCTTCAGGGTTTGCCCGACCGGCTTCCGCTTGAGCGCTACGAGCGACTTCATGGCATGCTTTGCCAGACTGGTTTGAGCGCATGCCGCGATTTGCACTTTTTTAATCGGCTACGCGATATGCGTGCACTTTATGAGGGCTATGCCGCCGCGCTGAGCGAGTACCTTTGCATGCCGCTGCCGCCTTGGATCGCAGACCAGCCTCACAAGGACAACTGGCTCGCAGTAGCCCGGTTGCGCGCCCAGACTGAATCGGCAGAATCGCTACCCAGTCAGCAATTGCCGGCAGATCACGCACCGCACACGATCGAAAGCCTGGTGGATAAACATCACGAGTTTTAAAGCGAGCTTACCGATCGGCTTGCCCCTCGGATGATGCTTATGCCTTGCATTCCGGAAATGCCGTAATGCGCAACTTGGCCGCAGCATACGGAATCAGCGTGATTTCTTCAAGCGGCTCATCTGTTTCCACTGGACTCGGTGGCAACGGATCGGCAACTCCATCCACTGCACGCCATCGATTGAGTTTTCGCGCTTTCACGCTCAGCTTCACCGGAGCGTTTCCGCGCGTAAAAGGCGCCTCGCCAACAGCACTTTCGGCTGCGGCAATGCTCTTCGCAGGGTCGTCCTTATCGAGAATCAGTGCGTAATTCCATTGGGTGGTCGGGAATACCTGCCAGTCCGCGGTCATCCCCCGGTCGCGAAGCTTTACCCAGCTTTCCCCGATGCCGTAGGAAAATACCAACGGCCCACGCTCAATCGAAATCGAGTTATTGAATCCCCTTGGAATGCGCGGAGCCATGGGGAAGGTAATTTCAACCACATCCCCAGCCCTCCATTCACGCTCAACCTTTGCGAAGGTACCTGGCGCTGCATCGCCAATCCCTTCGCCATTCACATGTATTCTTACCCCCTTGGCCCACTCCGGAATCCGCAGCCGCAACGGGAAGCTGAGGGACGAACTCGGATTGATGGAAAGCCGTACCTTCCCGCGAAATGGATAATCGGTTTCCTCCACAAGATGGACAGCCGTGCCGCTCAGCGTAGTACGAACCTCGCAAGGTGCATACACCGCTGCCACCAGTCCATCGTTATCGCCACCGGTCCCCTCGACCGTACACATAAACAACGCGTCGGTGAACTTTGGCCATCCCTGGTGAAAATTCGCCGTGCAGCAACCGAAGTTCGGCTCAAGTCCGTACAGGTTTGACTCGGGACCATCCGTTGTCCACGGTTTCCTGTGCAGGCTGCACTCCACCTGGTTTGGTTCCTGGTTGTACTGGTGTGCCCACATATCATCAGTGAATGTGCCCGGCAAAGCGTTGAACGCCAATCGCTCAAGCCGGTCTGCAAAAAACGGATCACCGGTGACCGCAAGACAATGCTCGAGAGAGAACATGAACTCAACCACTGTACATAGTTCAGAGCCCTGCGAAGGATCCGGGCCAGCAAGATGTTCGTCACAGGAAAACATGCCGTTCGGCAAGCCATGATACTTGTCCAGCTCTGCAATCATCTTTGCCGCCGCTGATCTGTCGGCATCAGAACCGGAAACCAACGACCAGATCGGGCCAGCCTTCACCGCTTGTCCGTTATTCACGCCGTGCGTGGCGAGCGCCAGATCCTTCAGGCCATCTCCCTCGCTCAGCTTGAGAAACTCCGCAGTGATCCGCTGCTTGTATTCGAAATTCGCGTATTGCCCCACCCAGTCGTGGCCCTGCTCACGTAACAAGCGCGCCAGTTCCAACAGATACGGCGCACCCGTACGCCGATACAGCCAAATCACGCTCAGGACCTCATCCTGCCAGCGGAACTTGCCCCAGTCTCGAAGCGGCCGGCCGGGAAGCTCCTTCAGCTGAAATTGGAAGTATCGATCCATCAATGGAATTACACGCGTGTCGCCCGCTAATTCTTCATATTGCGTCAGCACTTTCAGCATCACAATACGCGGCCACCAGTCGTCGTTTGACGCCGGCCCGATCATTCCGCTTGCGGCCTGGTGCTCCAGCGTCCAGTCGATAAAGCGTTGAACTTTGGCTTTGAGTCGATCATCGTCAAGCTGCCACGCAAGAGGCACAAGCCCATCCAGAAAGTAAGGGCCGCGCTCCCACGATTCCCCATTGCCTCCCAGCCATCCGCTATTGGGACCAACATCGGCCCATGTTTCATCCAGATGTCCACTCAGGCCGTTGACCTGGATTTGAAGCTGGCTCTTGAGCCAGCCGAGTGGACGAATCGACCCGAGCGGCAAGAAGTTGAAAGCGCCCTTCGAAAGCTGCGAGCGGTCTTGCGCAGCTGGGCTGACCGGCGCCTGGCCGGTCGAATCGCCATAGAGAGGAATTCCAGCGGCCTGAAGGGAATGGCCAAAGGGGAAGATGGATGCGAATCCAAAAAGGCTCGCTCGCTCCAGGAATTTGCGGCGCGGAAAGACGGAGGACTTCATAATGATTGGCTCCCGGCTCGAAACATCGAAGTATACTACCGCGCCTGTCGCAACCCCTCAACCAGCACGTGACCTGTGTTGCCTGAATAAAGCCACACAGCAGCGATCCCCTGAATTCGCACATCAGGTCGAATCTGGCAATGGGCTCAGGAACTGGACTTCACCAGCTTGGTAATGCGGCCTGTCCGATTCCAATCGGAGACATAGATGTCGCCATTGCGGTCGATAAAGCAGCCGTGAGCGGCACTGAAGACCGCGGTCGGAATGTCGCTCGGTAACAGCGCATAATTTGCCCACTGCGTCTTCTGGGGATTGTCCCCAAGGAACGCAACAGGAGCGTTGTCTTTATCGAGAATCGTTACGCGGCCTTCTAACTCGGAGATCACAGCATGGTCTCCGTTAAAACTCACCTGGCACGGCCGCCGCAGGTGAAGAGTTGTTGTTCGCACGAACTTTCCATCGAAGTCAAAGTGGCAAAGCCGGCGGTTCTCCCGGTCCACCACCAACAACAGCGGCTGATCGTAGCGCGTATCAACCGCCAATCCGTGATTGCAGTTGAACAATCCTTCCGTGCATCCCTTCCCTGCATAACTTGCGCGAAACGCGCCATTCTTGTCGAACCGGAAGAGCCGCGAATCCCCGTAACCATTGGCGATGAAGATAGAGCCGTCTGGCGCTGGAACGGCTGCGGTCAATCGCCACTCATTCGGCGTCTTGAATCCGGCTTCTTGAGGAGCCGTGATCTTCTGTACCACCGTGCCGTCAGTCTTCATCTTCACGAACAGCCAGTTCTCCTTCGGCGTTCCCTTCTGCACTGTGCAGTAGAAAAACTCGTCGCCGCCCTCTTCAGCGTGGACAATCGAGTGAGCCTCAGGATATTCGTGGGCAATCGTTTTCAGCAGCGTACCATCGGCGCCATAGACCAGGATCCCGGTTTCGCTTTGCGTGCTGACATAGACGCGTCCAGCCCTGTCAGTTGCAATCGCTCCGTGTGTCCCTCCAAATTCAGTGCCTGAAGGCAACCGTCCCCATCCCTGCACTACTTCATACGTCCACTCACCGTTGCCGGTCTTCATCATTGGTTCTCCTGTTCGCGTTTTGGCCGTAGCTGTCTGCGCACTTGCTTGCTTCGTGGCAAGTGCAGCCAGCGCGGCACTTCCCGCAAGCGTGCAGAATTCCCGCCTGCTGAATTTAGTTTTCGCATTCCCTGAAGGCTTCATGGCGTATTCCTCGCGACGGGCTGCACCAGGTTTCCTGCGGATTCTGGCTGAGCAGGCGTGTTGTAGAGATAGACATGGCGAAGGGATTTCAACGAATCAAGTTGAGCCGCGGCAGCCTTCGTCACCCGGGTACTACTCAAATTGATGTAACTCAACTGCGAAAGCGAAGCCAGTTTCTCAAGCCCGTCGCCAGTCACTGCAGTCCCTTCCAGATGGAGCGACCGCAGATGGGTAAACCTGCTCAGCGTAGCAAAACTCGCATCGGTGACCGCCGCGCGCCCCAACTCTGCTTCAACAATAAATGGGGCGTACTTGTTGAATTGCGCCAACTGCGTGTCTCCAAAGCTCGCTGCCACATCCACAGTATTCAGAATCAGCCCGTCAGCGGGCTTGCTCGATACAGACACAAGTTTTGCTCCCTGGCCCTCCGCCATTCGGTGGATATCATCCATGAACGCACTGTAGTCGCCCACAGGTTGCAACGGCAAATCTGGCATCTCTTCGCGAATGAACACCCCAGCAAGTTGCGTGGCTGTGGGAGATGCGCCTTGCTCGATCCACGCCTTGAGCCAGTTAATCTCCTCCGGTCTCAGCGGTGGCTTTCCTTCGGCGGGCATGAACTGCTTGTGATCTGTAGGGAGCGTGACGCGCACGACGAGAAGGCTCTTGTCCGGTTGTCCGGCCACAATTACAGCGCCGTCCTTTCCTCCCTTCATCAGCGCATCATAGGAGTCCAGGCGCAAACCGCCCTTGACTTTACCTTCCCCATGACACGCCACGCAGTTTGTCTCGAAAACCGTGTCGATGTGCCGTACGTAAAAGGAGCCGGCTGAGGGCGCTCGGCCTGCGGCACCGAGCCCCGTCAGGCGCTTGATTGAAGCCGGCATGTATTGGGTAAGGTAGTTGCTGCCGTGCGTCAATGCGCCACCCTGATCGGCCGTCCACGTAAGCAGCACAAGCACACTCGCTAGCAACCCCGGATAAACCCATGGCGCATCTCCGGCCAGCCAGGCACGCCGGGCCAGCACACAGAAGAGCACACAAAAGGTGAGCGCGATGCCGCCCCACATATGTCTTGTTACGCCCGCTCCAGCATCACCGCTTCCAAATGCCAGCAAATACCCCAGTGCCGCAGCGCCGAGGCAACAGGCAAAGCAGAGCCCCAGGACAAACTCCGCAGCCTCGCGAAGAGAGTGCCGTGAGCCTCCCATCACTTCAAGAATCGGGAGCAACACCAGCAGGCCAATAGGCAGATGGACGGCTAATGGGTGAAATCGTCCCAGGAACTGCTGCCAATCAGCGTGCGGTTTGCCGTCAAACTTGAAAATGAAAGGCAACAACAGCAGAGAGATGTTCAATGCCAGCGAAACCGACCACAAGACGCGAGTGCGCCTGCTATCTGGAAGCATTCGGGCCTCGAAGGCCGCCACATCTCGAAATTTCATCACGCCAGAAGCCCAGGAACAATATTGGCCGGAACGGGTCCCGTGAGTTTTTGATCGAGTCCCTGAAACTTGTACGTCAACTTGTTGTGGTCGATTCCCAAGCAGTGCAAAATCGTAGCATTGAAGTCGCGGACCGTGACCGGATCCTTGACCACGTTGTAACTATAATCGTCGGTCTCGCCATAGGTGATTCCCCTGCGGACGCCGCCGCCCGCCATCCATGTGGTGTAGCAGCGCGGATGATGATCACGTCCATAGTTTTCCTTGCTCAACCCTCCCTGGCTATAGACGGTGCGGCCGAACTCGCCAGCCCAGACAACCAGCGTGTCATCCAGCAATCCGCGCCGTTTCAAATCGGTGACCAGCGCATAACATGCGCGATCCACTTCCTGACAAAGAACGGGGAGCAACCCAGTCACATCGGCATGCACATCCCATCCACGTTTATAAATCTGTGTGAACCGCACTCCGCGTTCGGCCATACGCCTCGCCAAAAGGCAGTTATATGCAAACGTCCCCGGTTCCTTCGCATCCGGCCCATACAGGTCCCATGTAGACTGGGGTTCCTTGCTGAGATCCGTAAGCTCGGGTACGGATGCTTGCATCCGGAAGGCCATCTCGTACTGCGCGATCCGCGCGTTAGTCTCCGGATCTCCCATCTCCGCAAGTGTCTGCAGGTTGATCTGCTCAACAGCATCCAGCATTTTGCGGCGCACCTCGCGATCCACGCCATCCGGATCGCTCAAAAAGAGCACAGGATCCCCACCCGATCGCAAGCCGACCCCTGCATACTCCGACGAAAGGAATCCACTGCTCCACAGCCGCGATGAAACGGGTTGATTGTTTTCCTTTGGATTCGTTTTCGTCTGCAAAACCATAAAGGTGGGAAGATTGTCATTCATGCTTCCCAAACCATAGGCAAGCCACGCGCCCAGGCAGGGCTTGCCTGCATTCATATTGCCGGTGTTCATCAGCATGATTGCCGGCTCGTGATTAATAGCCTCCGTGTTTGTCGACTTGATGATGGTGAGCTCATCGACCATGCGCGCGGTATTCGGCAGCAGATCGCTCACCCATGTCTCGCTCTGGCCGTAGCGCTGGAACGCCCAATGCGATGGCGCGATGGGAAAGCGCGCCTGCCCCGCGGTCATTCCCGTCAGTTGCTGGCTGCCACGCACTGAATCAGGAATATCCTTGTCGTAAAGCGCAGCCAGATTCGGCTTATAGTCCAGCAAATCCATCTGCGGAGGCCCGCCTGACATGAACAGATAAATGGCGCGCTTGGCCTTCGGAGCAAATTGCGGCATTCTCAGCTCATCTTGACTCGACTGCCTGCCTGTCGAATCGGTCGCGTGCGCATCTCCAGTCAGTCCACGGCTGCCAAGCAGCGTGGCTGCGGCGGCCCATCCCAAAACCTTGCCCGAGCGGCCCAGAAACTGTCTCCGTGTCTCGAGTGCAGCCCATTCCTGTTTCAATCCTGCGGGAATGGGAAGACCCATGACACTGGCCTCGTTCTCGGTATCCGTGCAATTCGGGTGCTGCTTCATTTGACCCCCATCGCTACTTATTCACCGTCTCGTCCAGGTTGAGCATCTCGCTCGCCACCATCGTCCATGCCGCAAGTTCCGGCTCGGGAATCGACGGATCTCGTGGTTTTTCTCCAACCGCAACCAGCTTCCGCGCGGCAACAGGATCGGCGGCATAGTGTTTTTGCATCTCGCGAAGAGACCCCTCCAGAACCGCTGCCATAGAAGGTGGAGCATCGTGCGAAAGCAAAATCTCACTCAGCATATTGATGCGTTGTTCCGGCTTGCTTCCACCAAGCTCAATCACCCTTTGCGCCAGAGCCCGCGCAGCCTCAACCCATTGCACGTCGTTCATCGTCACCAGCGCCTGCAATGGTGTGTCTGTGCGTTGACGGCGCGTGCACACCACGTCGCGCATCGGCGCATCGAAGGCATCCATATCCGGCATCGTCGCCATGCGCTTCCAATAGGTGTACATACTGCGCCTGTAAAGCGCTTCCCCATGTTGCTGCGTGTAGTTGAGTGTATCGCTAGCCGGATAACTCACCTGCTCCCACACGTTCGGCGGCTGATACGGCTTCACGCTCGGCCCGCCAATCTTGTCCACCAGCAGCCCGCCAGACTGGAGCGCAATATCGCGAAGCATCTCGGCATCCATGCGGAATCGCGGACCATGCGAAAGCAGTTGGTTCTTCGGGTCCTTTGCCAGTTGTTCCTGCGTCGACTTTGCGCTCTGTCTGTAAGCCGCCGACATCACCATCAGCTTGTACATGTGCTTCATGTTCCAGCCGCTCTCGCGAAACTCGACGGCCAGCCAATCAAGCAGTTCGGGATGCGATGGCCGTTGCCCCATGATCCCGAAGTCCTCTGTGGTCTCCACAAGGCCGGCCCCAAACACTTCGGCCCACATCCGATTCACGGTTACGCGCGCCGTCAGCGGATTCTCCGGGCTCACTGTCCACTCCGCCAGTGCCAGACGATTACGCGGCTCACCCTGTGGCAGTTGAAGAAGATAGTGCGGCGTGTTCGCCTCGACGCGCTCCGTGCGTGCCGTATAAACCCCACGCGTCAAAATATGCGCATACGCAAGGGAAGGCTTCTCCGAAGACACCTGTGTCAGGACGCCGCCCGAGGAGAGCTTGTCGAGTTGCGCGTCCAGTTGCTTCATCTGGCTGCGGATCGCGAGGGCGGTCTTGTCCACATTTTCCAGATAGAACTCGCAAACCGCGTGCCACTCGTCTTCGTTCCACTGTTGCCTGGGCCTGTTTGTCAGTTCCGCAGCGTAGTCTTCGAGAGGAAGCCGCTTCACTTCCTCAGCCGTGAGCGCCCGCGCATACATCCGGATGTCTTGATAGCGCGAGTCCCGGAGTGGGGTTGCATCAGGATGGCGATAGCCCAGTTGCATCGGGACCTGTGTGCGGATCGTTCCATGGCCCAGCGTGTCTTGAACCACGCGGGTCGCCACTGGCGCTCCGTCCACATAGATTCTGATTCCCGAAGCCTTGCCGGAGCCATCGTATGTAAAAAACACATGCTTCCAATCGCCGCTCACAGCCAAGGGATCAACGCTCGTCACCTTGATCGCGATCCTCGGTGTGGGATCGGGCGCCATTTGAGGTCCCGGCTTCTTCGCGGGCTTGGGCTTTTCAGCTTCCTTCTTGGCGTCGGGCTTCTTGTCTGGCTTGCCCTTCGCAAGATCTACCGCCGTCAGATCTCCCGGCGTCGGATAGCGAAAGGATTCCTTGATCGGGGCAGCTTTCTTTCCCGGCGCGTTCTTTTCAGGCGGCTGCTCATTGGGTACCTCGTTGATGAGATCGACGCTGATCATCCCCTTCTCAATGGAGAGATCCCATCCGCGACCGTGCTGCGTCGTGTCCATCTTCGACAACAACGCGCCTGAAGTTCCTCCGGTCGTAGTGCTTGGAGTGGATCGCGGCATGAACCAACCACCCGATGAGAACGCCTGGTTCCATTCGTAATCGCCGATCTGCCCAAGCGCGACGCGTGCGCTTCCATCCAACCGAAAATCGGGCCACAACCACGTTGTCTCGCCCCATTGCGGCTTGGACTTGCCAACCTCGAAGGTCGCCGGCTGCGCTTGCGGTGCGCTGTTCTTCAGCACATCGCCGCCACCTTCGTCCAGACGCAGTCGCAGAATCAGCTTGTCTGTCGACACGGGCTGAGCAGGGTTCTGCCGGGAATCGATCCATTGCTCAACAAGCGCTCGCCCTTGCCGCTCCTCTGCCCTCAGTTTGCTCTCAAGTTCCGATCGCTTCGCCAGAACCTGGTTGTAGGCCTGCTGGTTCTGAGTCTTTGGAATGCGCACCACGGGCGCCCAGACCGGCCTGTCTCCGTTGAACGGCTGCTCGTCGATGTTATTGAAGAACGCGCTCAGCGCGTAAAAGTCCTTCTGCGTTGTCGGATCATATTTGTGATCGTGGCAAACCGCGCAGCCTACGGTCAGGCCCATGAATGTCGCTCCAAAAGCCTCGGTCCGCTCTCGCGTCATATTCACGCGCAACTCTTCGGGGATGGTCCCGCCCTCATTGCTGCTCACCCCCAACCGTACGTACCCACTCGCAATCAGCGGATCAAGGTTTCTCGCCGGCAGCATGTCGCCGGCAATCTGCTCCATGGCAAACTGATCGAATGGCTTGTTGTCGTTGAAGGCCCGGATCAAGTAGTCGCGATACGGCCAGATGTGACGGCTGTTGTCGTAATGCAATCCGTAGGTATCCGAATAACGCGCGTAGTCCAGCCAGTACCGAGCTCGATGCTCGCCAAAGCTCGGTCTCGCCAGAAGCCGGTCCACCAGGTGCTCATAGGCATCGGGCGACGGATCCTTCTCAAACGCTTTGACCTCTGAGGGCGTCGGCAGCAAGCCTGTCAGGTCCAGCGTGACTCGCCTGATCAGTGTCGCCCGGTCAGACTCCAGAGAGGGATGCAATCCCTCCTTTTTCATTCGCGCAAGAATGAACGCATCAATCGGCGTCTTGACCCACGGGTCGTTTCTCGCTTCAGCCGGCAAGGTGGCCTTCACAGGCTTGTCAAACGCCCAGTGTGGCCGATAGACCGCGCCCTCCTTCACCCACTCTTTCAGGACGGCAATCTCCTCCGGCTTCATCGGCCTCGCTTCACCCTGAGGCGATTGCGGCATCAGGTGATGAGGATCCTTTGACTCGATCCGCTTGATCAGTTCGCTTTCTTCCGGGTGTCCGGGAACGATTGCATCCGGATGTCCCGGCCGTTTCTGCCGTGCTGATTCTTCCAGGTCAAGCCGAAGCCCGGCCTTGCGCATCTCCGGATCAGGCCCATGGCAACTGAAGCAATTCCGCGCCAAGATAGGCTGTACATCCTGGTTGAAATCGAGGTGCTTTGCGCTCGATACCTGCGGTTCGCGGTTGTGGCAACCCACCGCCCCCCACAGCAATGCGCCGGCCATCAACAAAAGCAGAACTCTGGCACACGGGTCCGGCCTGTTCATGCAGGCTCCCCCGGAAGCAAAGGTTGCTGCTTTATCGTCTTCAAATGCATGCAATCCTGTTTCAGCCTTCGCCGGCGACTCGAGACTTCCCGCTGCATGCCTTCGGCCCTCATCCGCACCCTGAACGCCCTGGGGCAAGCGTTCCGACCTCTGCGCATAGAATCCGGTCACACTCCGGCACTTGTCGCGCATAAGAATTTCATCTTCTCGCTATGATTGTCCAGAGCGATCTGCATTCCTTCCACTGGCTTCGGCATCAGGCCTGCCATCCACGGGGCAACCAGTCTCGTAATTCAGCGGATGCAATCCTCCATCGGGAGAGCTCGCAGCGCAGGGTCTTACTGCTCCGATGGAGAGCGGCCAATGAACCTGTCGGCCCAGTGAATGAAGTACTTCATATTCGGCGCATCGGTGTGGCCACCGTCATGCTGCCTCCACGCAAGTTGGCCGTCGAGAAGTCCGTGATTGACGACGGGCATTTTCGCTACGTGATAATCCTCGTCAACTCCCAACCCTTTGGCGCCGAGAAGCTTGAACACGCGATTCGCATCCACTGTCGACCTGAAGCTGCCCTCATGATCGAGCCACCTTGCGTCGCCTTTCTCCGGGATGCCGTAACTGATGAACGTCAGCCGCGGTGCGCACAGCGCAATCAGCTCATTTGAGTCCACTGGAATGTCGCCCGGAGTCATGCTGCCGAAAGTCGCCTCGGATGCGCCGTACTTCATAAAGTTGCCGGCCATCCAGTAATATTCCCCGCCGGTCAGGCTCTCCACCGCCTCGCCGAAGTTGCGCCGAAGCGCAGTCGCGCCGCCTTTGCCTGAAGAACCCACCAGGGCCATTGCAAACCGCTGGTCAAAGGCCATCGTTACCAGCGTAGCCTTGCCGTACCGTGAAACACCTTCAATACCCACGTGCTTCGCGTCCACAGCAGAGTCGGTCTCAAGGTAGTCCAGCCCACGGCCCGCACCCCAGGCCCACGCGCGAAGCGCGCCCCAGTCGTCCGGCTTGCGCGGCTGTCCCTTGTTCACTAAACCGATAATGCCGCGTTTCAAACCAGCCCCGTTATCGGCCTGCACGCTCGCTGGATCAAGCATCGCAAAACCCCAGCCCGCCGCAGCAAGCTCCCAGGTATTCGGCGGATCGCCATCCGCATTCAACTGCGGCAATTGGAACGGCGTGACCTTCACCGGCTGCCAAGCCGGATGCTGGGCGAACACATCCTTCAACGACGGATCCTGCTGTACCAGTAATTCCTTCCACGCCTTGTTGATCCGCTCGAACTCCTCACTGGAAGGTTCGTTGGGATTCGGAAATCCGGCGCGGCCGAACATCATCAGTACCGGCACGGGTTCTTTCGCATTCGCCGGTGTCACCAGCGTCATATGTATTTTCACGTCGATCGCCGGATACGACGAATTGTCCACATGACCCACGAGGTCCTTCACAACAACAGGCGTAAACCCGATCATCTCGCGATCAACTGCCGTTACTGTCCATGTCACTTTTGGTAGCTCGCTTGGCACGCGGCCGTACACATATTTCGACAGCAGCTCGACAAGTTCCGGCCTGCGCTTTTCCCACCAGGTCTCCGCCGTCGTCACTTTCTGGCCGTCGTTCAGCGTCAGCGGATCCGAAAGGTCAGGAAACGGATTGGCCTTCGATTCGTCATAGTTTGCAGCGTTCGGCGCCTTCTCATTCCCGCTCGGCCCAGGTCGGAGCGTCTTGATCCCAAGCTGGTCCATCATGTTCTGGTGGTCCTGGTCAGCAGTCAACGTAACCGACGGCGCTGCGGGCGCGGTTTGGGCTGCGCCATAGCCTGCGGCCACGCAGGCAAGGCAGGCCTGGGCAAGTGCGGTGCTTAGGAATTGACGCATCGAATGAGCTCCCGGGGTGATATGCTGGCTTCGCTTGAAAAGCGATTTACTATCCAGCACATCCTAAACCTGTCCACTATGAAACAGACACTGAAATTACTTTTGGCCGGCAAGGTCTTCTTCCTGGCCCTCTCCGTCTCTGGGCAGATGCATTCAAACGGTGCAGCAAGCCCTCAAACGTGGGTGGCCACATGGGGAGCTTCCCAGCAGATTCCTGAACCGCAGAATGCTTTGCCGATGAACGATTTGCGCAACGCCAGCGTCCGTCAGATCTTCCATCTATCCATCGGCGGCACCGCACTGAGGATCCATTTTTCCAACACATTCGGAACTGAACCGCTCCATATAGATGCCGCCCACATTGCCAGGCCTTTGTCGAGTTCCGCCCCAACCATTGACCCCGCATCCGACAGCACCCTCACCTTCGCGGGCGAAAAGGATATAACCATTCCGCCTGGTGCTGAATTTGTTTCAGACCCGGTGGATCTTTCAGTTGCCCCACTCTCTGACCTGGCCGTGACCTATTATCTTGACTCCCCGCCAGAAACTGAAACCGGACATCCTGGTTCGCGTGCAATCACGTATCTTGTTCACGGCGATTCTGTCGGCGCTGTGAACCTGATCGATCCCAAGCCGGTGAATCACTGGTACCTGGTATCTGAAATTGATGTGTCCTCCTCGTCTGGAGCATCCTCGATCGCTGCGCTCGGCGATTCCATCACGGACGGGCATGGTGCCACAACAAACGGGAACGACCGCTGGACAGATGTGCTCGCCGCTCGTTTGCAGAGTTCGCCTGCCACCCGCAATGTGGGTGTAACCAACCAGGGCATCGGCGGAAACCACCTGCTCACCGATGGCCTTGGACCAAATGCCCTTTCCAGATTCGATCGCGATGTGCTCGCGCCCGCCGGCGTGCGATGGCTCATCGTCTTTGAAGGCGTCAACGATCTGGGAGGACTTGCAAGAAACGGTGAAGTACCTGCGGCGAGCCACGAAGCTCTCGTCAAACGTGTGGTATCGGCCTACGAGCAGATCGTTCTCCGAGCTCACGAACACGGCCTCCGCGTGTACGGGGCAACCATCACGCCCTATGTTGGATCCGATTACTATCATCCCTCGCCGCTAAGCGAAGCCGATCGGCAAACCGTAAATGCGTGGATTCGCATGCCAGGCCATTTCGATTCCATCATCGACTTAGATGCTGTCGTGCGTGACCCCCAGCACCCAGATCGGTTGCTTCCCGCGTTTGATTGCGGCGATCATCTACATCCTTCTCCGGCAGGCTACAAGGCCATGGGTGAGGCAATTCCTCTCAGCTTATTTGTGGAGTAAGTATCCCTCGGCAGAACCGGAGGTTCTCCCTTAGCCCTTGGCTGAAGAAATGAATAAGCAGAATCTACAGCCAGAAATGCGATTTCTATGCTGCCCGAGGGGCACATGAACCACCACAGCCCTCTCTGTTCCGCGAATTCCAGGCCCTCGGTACAGGCATTATGGGGTCGGGTAAACGCGCAAGGCTTGGCTGTCGTATTGACGGTAATTCCAGTCGTCTCGCCTGCAGAGTGGTCGATGAATTCATTTCGACAACCATGGATCGAGTCTACTTCGAATCTGAACTGCCAAAAGTTACAGCTGTCACGATGCTTGTCAGTTGACCAACCCGGATGATAGGCGGGTTGCCCTCGAGGGTGCGATGTACCCTAGGCCAGATTTTTATATTGGTTTACACGCACTCAAATGAGCCCTCTTCGCGCAACTTCCTGAGGCAAAAGACTCTCTCTCCTGTCAGTAGCTGCCGTGCCCACAATTCGCCAGCCCGGTCACTGAATAGCCGCACACCAAGCAACCCGATTGAGGGCCTGTACACTTGGACGAACAAGGGTTTCCTGGATTTGCTAACTGCTCGAAGAAACTGCCGGCACTTGGTCAACGAACGCCGGCCGACGAAACTGACGGGCGCTAACATCGACAGCAATCGAGACAGGCCGCGTCCGATGCCGAATCGTCCATGACACGATTTGATTGCATGCGGCCTTCGTCGTCACTTCGGAAGTCATTTAGAAGAACACAGCAGGAATTTCGACCAGTTGACATCGCGAGCGCCCGGCAAGAGGCTGAAGGGGCGCTCTTTGATGTTCATCATCTGTGGGAAATCTCTGACCTCTGAGCTGTGCAAACGCAATGTGGTAACCGCATCTGGGCCGAAAGCGCGTGCTCGTGAGCTCGCTCGTCCTGGTCGATCGCAGCATAGTGGCCCTGACATCTTTGCGCGGTTCAGTCGTTCAGGACTACGTTGACCAGTGAACTATTGATGCGCATCCCGCCGGGGTTGTAGTCAATGTAGCCGAGATCGCGAAACCGGTTGAGGAAGAAGCTGACACGGGATCTGGTGGTGCCAATCATTTCCGCCAGGGTTTCCTGACTAATCTTGGCAATGACGGGAATTGGCTTCGATTCCTGGCCAAAGTTAGCCATCAGCATAAGCAATCGGGCGAGACGTTTTTCACTGGAGTTGAATAAATGATCAACCAGATCGGCTTGCATACGGAGATTGCGGGAGAGAAGGTGCGCGAGAAATTGCTCGGCGAACTGTGGCTCACGATGGAGCAGATCCTGCATCACCGTCTTATCGATGCGAACAACAGTGCTGGATTCAAGTGAAGTCGCAGAGGCGACGCGGTGCGTTTCACCTGCCATGGATGCCTCACCGAAGAAGCTGGTTTCAGGGAGGTGAGCGATCACGGCTTCCTTGCCATTCATCGATACGACGCTGAGTTTCACCTTGCCACTCTGGATGTAGAAAACTGCATTTGCCGGATCGCCTTGCGAGTATATAGATTCGCCGGCCTGGTATTCGCGCTGTGATTTCCCTGCAATAAACCTATTAAGCAGACTCTGGAGGTCCAATGCGGATTTCTGTTCCGGCAGAAGGCTGATCGCCTTCGAGACGATCCTGAGTTGATGACTGGCTGACGAGGGCGAAGTGAAAGGGCGTCCCAGCGGAACGCTTGAGACTGTACTGTTCATCGTGGTCAAGCAAGTAGCCATAATCGATACCTTTCAATCCTGCAATGTTCGTGCAATGGTATGAATTGCTGTCACCCACTGCAATGTCGATATAACAAAGGTACCGAGGTGGAAGGATACTGAACATCGGCGATAACTGTTATTGCTGTAGTCTTTACTACACGGGATTTGTAGGGCTTACCTTACGCATGAAAGTCCATTTAACCAGAAAACTCATGCATGGTGGCGTTGCAGAGCAATTCGAATTTGCCACTGATCTATCTGGCGAATCCTTTGGGATATCGACGATTTCGCGCGGGAATCACTCGGGTCGAATAGCTTTGCCCGGGAGTTTCGCAGTGAGCTACCTTTATGGGTTTGCTGCTCTAGGTCCGAGAGGCATCATGCCAGGATTCTCATCGGATAAATCTAGTTATTTGGCAAGCTTCCACTTGGGCTCTGCACGGACTTTATGCCGCTGATCAGTATCTTAGCGATGGCTGGTGCCAGTTCATCTGAAGCGCTGTTCTTGTTGATATAGGCGGTTGCGCCGGCCCGGAGACAGCGCGACGCATATTGGCTTTCAGGCTGAACACTGACCATGATTACGGGGAGTTGAGGATAGATGTGACTCACATCCTTCAGTACCTCCAACCCACTGCGTCCAGGCATATTGATGTCGAGCAACAGTATGTCGTGTTGAGACCCGAGCAACTGGGTCAGAACCTCATCTCCGTTGGAGGCTTCAGAAAAGTGTGCACCTGAGAATGCATCGGCCAAGATCTCTCTCAGGCCGCGCCGCACGTTCGCATGATCATCTGCTATCAGGATATTCATCGTCGTAACCGTTCGTTCGGCCGCAATTCCGACCTGAAGCTACTATACCCGGCATTAAAGGGGATCAACATCGGCGTAGGATGTAATCTTTGTAGGGCCTGCTCCGTGCACTCTGTAGGGTAATTCCTACATCGATAGGAAATCTAATCAATGAGGCTATGCGTCATGGCATAACGGGTAAGTTCGGCGTTGCTCTTCATCTGCATTTTTTCCATAATTCGAGCTCGATAGCTGCTAATTGTCTTTACGCTCACGTGAAGCCTGTCGCCAATTTCCGTCAAAGCGACGCCTGCGGCAATCAATCTCATGACTTCGTATTCCCGATCCGAAAGCAGCTCATGCAAGGGCTTGTCGACGGAATCATCCAGATTTGTGAGCAGTGTCTCTGCGACACTCGCGCTGACATAGCGACCGCCGCTCAATATCTTTTTGGTCGCCTCGGCCAGCTCCTCGGGGGCGCTCTCCTTGTTTATGTACGCCGCCGCACCGGCCCGCAAACAGCGCACGGCATATTGGTCCTCCGGCTGGCAACTCAGTATGATCACGGGCAACCGTGGGTACGCGTGCTTGACATCTCTCAGCACGTCCATCCCGCTGCGCCCAGGCATACTAATATCCAATACCAGCATGGCAGCTTGAGATTTCCCGAGTTGGCTCAGCACTTCATCCCCGTTGCCGGCCTCGGAAAAATCCGCGCCAGGGAGGGCGTCAGCCAGTATCTCTCTCAAGCCTCGACGGACCACAGCATGGTCATCCGCGATCAGGATGTGCATACTTCGCTCCTCTCGGCGCGTGGAGTATCCACGGGAACGCGCACGGTAACTGTGGTCCCATTGCCAGGGGAACTGAAGATCTGCACGTCGCCTCCGCAGAACTGCGCGCGTTCTTTCATTCCCAGGAGCCCCAAAGACCCAAGGGAGTTCGAAAAGCCTGCTTCACTGAAGCCTTTTCCGTCGTCCATCACAACCAGGAGTATGTTTTCATCTTCCTGGCAAAGGTCAACGCGCACCGACTTTGCCTGCGCGTGACGAATTACATTGGTCAGGCACTCCTGGAATATTCGGAAAGTCGCCGTCGCTCGGTCACCATCCAAGTGTAGATCAATGGGCGGAACTGAAACCTCACATCGGATATTATTTCGAGTGGCGAACTCGCTGGCCTGCCATTCAATGGCCGCCGCCAGGCCAAGATCGTCCAATACTCCTGGGCGTAAACCGCTGCAAATGATGCGCACCGCCTTGACGCCGTCATTGATCAACTCAATCGACTCCGCCAGTCGCGCGAGCACCTGAACCTCCGACTCCGGTAGATGCCGAACCACCCACGTCATATCCATCTTGATTGAGGTCAGAATCTGCCCGATTTGATCGTGCAGTTCGCGAGCAACCTTCTTGCGATCTTCTTCCCGCACCGTCTGCAGGCGTTCGGCAAGCGCCCGCAGCTGCTCTCTTTGCAAAACCAGCGCTTCTTCCCCTCGTTTGCGTTCAGTGATGTCGCTGCTGATCACTAATACACGCGGTGCCTGGCCGCGCTTGCCCCATTGCAAGGCCCATCGGCCGGTAACCACAATATGCCTTCCGTCCTTAGCGGTCTTTAAGAGGTCTCCCTCCCAGTGTCCCGCGCGCGTAAGTTGCGCTCTTATCTCAGCCAGGGGCTGCGGAAACTCGGTCCGGAGTAACTCATGCGAGAACTTGCCAACAGCCTGGACCTTGGAATAGCCGAACATCGCCTCAGCTCCGCGACTCCAAAACAGGATCTTCCCTTCAAGATCGATTACGAAGACAGAATCCTGCGTGAGCTCGAGTAGGGCAGCCTGTTCCGCTGTCGCCATCTGTTCCTGCCGTCTTTCCGCAACGTCACGGAAAACCAGCACAACGCCAATGACTTTTCCTTCGCCGGCGAGAATCGGCGCAGCACTGTGCTCGACCGCAATTTCGCGGCCGTCCCTTGTGACCAGGTCCACGTGGTTGGCCACAGCCAGAACCTGCTTCTCTCGGAGCACACGGAGCACTTCATTGTCCGCGGTCATGCCGGACTCTTCATTGAGGAGCTTAAGGACATTGCCGATCGGTTGGTTTAAAGCCTCTCCCGCTGACCATCCCGTTAAAGCGGCGGCGATAGGGTTTAGGAACGTCACTCGAGCTCCGCTGTCTGTTGCGATAACGGCCTCGCCAATGCTGCCCAGAGTCGCAGTCCATCGCTCCTCGCTCTGCAATAGCTTGGTGCCTAATTTTTCGACGTTGGATCGAGTGAACAATGCGAGAAAAACCCCAACTCCCAAACCTAAACCAAGGCAGCTTGTCACCATCAATATCCATCGCCGGTGCGCAGCGTGGACGCGCTCGATACGCAGATCCTCCTCCACACCTTGAAATTCCGCCATCTCCTCTCGGAGGGTATCCATGCGGAGTTTCTGCTGCTGGTTTTCCAGGAGAGTGGGGTCGGCTTTTCCCGCGCGGCGAAGAGCGATAATCCGGCTGTCATAGGCTTCAGAGTCCTCATAGCCGGCATGGATGCTGTTGAGTATCTGCTGCTGCTGAGGGTTGTCAGCCAACATCTGATACAAGACCTGGAAGTCAGATTCGAATCTCTTTGTACCCTCCCGGTAGGGATGAAGGAAGCTCTCGTCGCCGGTTGCGACGTATCCGCGCTTCGCCGATTCCATATCAACCAGCAACTTGAGAAGGTGTCCGGACTGGTCGAGAACCTGATCCGTGTGGTCAACCCACTGCATCGATCTGTTTAAATCAAAGGTTTCCCACAAAAGCAATCCCGCAAACGCTGCTGTAACCACAAGGGGAACCACAATCACCCGGCGGAGCAACGATTTGAATTTCGAGTATTCCATCGTAACCAGTCATCCCTTTCCGGAGGACACGCAGGCCAGGTTATCTAGATTCCACGTTGTATGTGCAAACTTTGATGGCAATGCCGCCGGTGAAAGCTTGGCGCATTGCATGTTATGACGTTGGAGGTTTGCGCGTGCGTACGGCCAGCTTCGATTGTTTCCGCGGAACGTCGTTGATTGGCGGCTTTATAGGGTTGTCGCCGGGCATTTGATCGCGCAGAATTGCGTTGAGCAGAGCCCTATGCAACCGAATCACGCTTTCGCAACTGGAGATAGAAAACAGCGTCGGCGGCTACCCCCGGTAAAAAGAAGGTCTGCTTCTCGCCTGGTTTGACGATCGTTCGCCCGGAGCCGGCATTCGCAAAGAAGGCCTCGGCATCGAACGCATATTTCTCAAGTCCAAGCATTCAGAACTCTCTTCCAAGAATGCCCTGTAGTTAAACAAAGGCAAGATGACTATTCCCAAGGTCGACAGATGAGCTATCACATTTAAGGCAGGCTCGTCGACGGTTGTCAGGACTTTGTGGGTGCGCTCATCCTCAGGAGTAATCTCTTAGGTTCGCATAAATGAGCGGCAGATACTGTGCACTATTGCTCACTTCAACGAAGCGGGGTTCTTGGGGATGATTGAAATAGGGCCGTTCTCATTTGAGAGCACTTGGCTGCGCTTTTGTGGCCACTGAAGACGGTTATCCGGCGAACCAACCGAGGCATTGAAGAGTCTTTCTCAACTAATCTCGAGCGGTCTAAATTCCCGCGAGACCTCAGCACGGGTGTACTCCGCTGCAAAGGCTGCTGGGTATCTCGAGTGTCCTTCACTTTATGTGAGCGCGTACCGGGTGCCGCGACCATGGCCAGACGCCGCTGCCGGGAACTTTCTCCCAGAACCCGGTTAACTTAGTTCGCTCGTATGGCGCCCCCACAACGCCATCCAGTCCGGAAGCTGGTCTCAACGGTAATCAAGGAACACAACCCTCCAAAAAATGCGATGAGCAGTGTTTCTTGAGGTGTGATTGTATTCGAGAGCCTACCGCTTCTTCCGTTTCTCCATCCAATTCACCAACTGGGCGATCCAGTTCTCAGTTTCTAATCGTCAGGACTGGACATGCAGCATCCACTATCATTTGGAAGGCCCGAGAGGTCCTCATCTCCATGCCGAGATGCGAAGTCTTCCGGATCCCGAGCACCAGAAGATCGATAGAATGCTCACTGATGTGCTCGAGGATCTTATCGTGCGCTCCGCCGACAGCCACATAGGTTTTCGGGTCGCAGAATTCTCTGGCAGAATGCGGGACGATAGAGTCAAGAGCACTCAAGAAGCGACTTTGAAGGCCGGCTAGTCGGTCTGGATGTTCAATGCCATCTTCCTGAATCACATTAAGCACATCGACCTTCGCCCCATAGACCTCCGCGAAAGTGACGGCATAGATGGCTGCATGGGCAGCCGCCACAGTAAAGTCAGTCGCATAAAGAATCCTGCCGAGCGGGAGCGTCCTTGAAGTCAGGGGCTGGACCTTAGGGCCAACGGTAAGCGCCGGCCAGCGCGTAGAGCGCAGGATTTTCTCGGCAACAGAACCGATCATTCCCGGCTCAAGCCTACCCCCGCCGTGAGTTCCCAGGACGATCAGAGACGGCGCATGCACGTCCGCAATATCTCGAATGACATTTTCCGGATCTCCTTCCACGAGCATGGGAACGGCTTTGATCGAATTTGCCCCCAGGAGAGAAGCGTCATTCGACAGAAGATGCGTCAAATCCTTTCTCTGCTGGCTTAGTCGTCTATCTCCGACCTCAACTTCTATGGCGGCCTGGACTAGCGCGAAGGCGTGTATCACCAGCAGCTCTGCCGAGAAGTAGGCGGCCATGCGCGCCGCGTAGAGGCCGGCATTCTTGGAGCACTGAGAGAAATCTGTCGCAAAGACGACCGCTTTCAGATTCAATTCAGGTCTATCTCCAATCACGGGCATGGCGTTTATCTCCTCGAAAACGAGCTCAACATCAGAATGATGAGTACAGTCACGATCATCACGGCATAGAAACGGTCTCGAAGAAGAGGAGTCCAACCATGCCGAAGATGACAGCGCGGCTCTCACAAGGTTATTGCCCCGTCTGGAACCGCACGACCACCAGGGTGGCCTGATAAGAGTAGCGAGCATTGGTATAGGCAATCTGAGCCTGTGTTTGTGCAAGCTGCGCCTGGGTCAGTTCCACAAT
>Ga0182012_10000423_pt1 | contig 47940 bp, 50 predicted proteins | sample 612S2SmetaG_FD_120486 | JGI IMG/M metagenome (GOLD analysis project Ga0182012, IMG submission 120486) | Permafrost microbial communities from Stordalen Mire, Sweden - 612S2S metaG | ecosystem: Environmental > Terrestrial > Soil > Wetlands > Permafrost | place: Sweden: Stordalen | collected... | reverse complement strand
GCCGTACGCTTGGCGCGGGGGCGCGACGAAGAAGCCATGATGTCGGCGCGTGACATGGTAAGGCCCCCTCAGATGCGCATGCCCGCGCCGCTCGAAGCCCTGGTCGGCTCTGCCCTCGCGGCCTGGGAGGCCGGTCGTCGCTCTTTGGCAGTGGGGCGGTTGGGTAAAGCGCTGCAAGTAGCCGAAGAGCTCAGCTTCGTATGACAGAAGTGGAGCCGCCGCAGTCGGGCGTCTGGTTGACCGTGGGCCGAGTGTTGCTTCAGAAGACGGAGGGTTCGCAGTTTCCCCGACGACCAACGTGAGCGTCGTCCGTTGCCGTCGCGGGGGCAGCGACGACCAGGCTGCCGAGCATGGTGGTAACGACGAGTACGGCTGCCCGTCGTAACTGGCGGGCCCGGTGCGCGTGCTCGTCGCTCCCTATTAGGACACGAAGCTCCCTGTGAGGTGCCAAGAGCCCGTGAACCCGTTGAAGGGGCCCCCCGAGATCAGGCTCGACCAGCTCAAAACATAAACGTGGGTCTGCGCGTTATAGGACCCGGTGACCGGTCCTCCCTGGCTGAAAACGAGGTTGTTCCACTCAGCAGTGAAGCCCTTCACCTGGCCGCTGAGACGGCCACCGCTCACCGAGATCGCCGGGGCAGTGCCTTTGGTGGCGAGGCCGAAGTCGATCCCGGCGAAGTCCGTTGGTCGGATAATGCGGCCCGCCAGTGAATTTCCATGAGGGCCGAAAGCAGGGGTGGGGGCGGGCTGGAGCACTCCGGTGCGCAGTCCACCTTCGGTGCCCGCCACGATTAAGGTATAGGTCTTGTTGGTGTCGGCCGAGTAAGGGTTCTTGAAGTACTTACCGCCGCCGGGATAGATCATCCGGAAGTACGAACCGGTCGCCACGCGGAACAAACCGTTAAGCGGCTGTGCGGTTAAGGCGGTGGCGGCGGTCGTGCTGGTGGCCAACAGCGCCAGGGTGGCACTGATAACCAGGGCTGAGAGGGTGACGGTCCGGGACAGGGACCGACTGGTCGTTCGCCTCATTTGACTCCTTCAAGTTGGGAACTGGGGATATCAGGACCGCGTGCGTCACGCACGCGACGTGCGCGGCCCGCACCACCGGCGGCGGTGGCGGAACCGATCACGAGCAGGCCCGGGGCTACGAAGAACCACGGGAACAGCGGGAAAGGCGGAAGAGCGGCGACAGCCTGGTACTTGGTCACGTTGTCGCTCATGGTCCCGATCATGGGCGTCATGTCGTTGAGGATGTGGGCCCAGTGGTCATCGAAGGTCGTTATTCCCGGGTACCGACTGCTGATCTGGGCGGAGCTCAGACCCGAGCGCTGTAGTGCCGGGACCAGCTCAAGTTGCACCGCACCCTGGCCGACGGCCATGTCGCCGAAGTAGCCCTGGATCCGCTCGACGCGAGAGCGCGTCTCGATTGTCTTGAAGGCGTTCATCATGCGCCCGCCCGCCGGAGCCCGCGAGAACATCTGGAAAACTACTGGGGCCAGCACCAGTCCCAGGCCCAGGACGACCAGGGCGCGGCAGCTGGCCCGCCACCAAACAGGGCGCACAAGGCCGAGAGCCAGCACGCCCAGCAAGATGGCACCAGGAGCCACGAAGAACCAGGGGAAGAGCGAGAAGTTCGGGAGAGCGGCCACAGCCTCGTAGTTGCCGAGGTTGTCCCGGATCGTCTCCATCATCCCGCTCATGTCCGGGTAGATCCCGCCCCACTGTGCCTCGAAGGCGACGAAATCAGGGAACCTGGTGGCGAAGCGGTTCAGGTCGGCTGCGGTGGGCGGCCCTGACAGCGCCGTGGCCACGCTCGTGCCACCTTCTCTGACGGCGGAGCCGATCTCGCGTAGCTCTATCTGGTAGCCGCTCAGACGGGTGGCCGTCATATAAGGGCGAAAGCCGGCGATCATGTCCGCCCCCTGAGGGGCACGGGTGAACATCTGGAAAACAAACGGCATGAGGACCAGTCCCAGCCCGAGCACGACGAGGGCGCCGACACTCCACCGGGCTCGTTTTCCGGAGGGTGTCACTCGGATAAGTCCGTGTTCCGAGGTGGGGGGACAAGCCATGGCCCCAGCGACGTCTGCCAACGTAAAGGTCGATTGTCCACATCATTTCTATCGATGTGATAGATCCTAGCCCACGTTGTCTTCTCGCGCTGGCGCTAATCGTCCTGGCGGCCCTCGTGGCCGGCCCCAAAGGCATTATGCCGAGGACGGGCCCAGGCACGAGGATGGTCCGAGGACTTGCCCCCTAACACGTGGCTAGGGGCACTTGGTAACGTGCCTGGCGTGCAGGTACGCCCCATAGAACCGGGCGAGTACGAGCTCGCGGGCCGGATCGTCCTCTCTGCCTACGAGTCTCTTCCCGGCAACCACTTGGCTGGCGGGTACGCCGAGGTACTGTCCGACGTTGGCCGCCGGGCTGGTGAGGCCGAGGTGCTGGTGGCCGTCGGCTTGGAGCTCCTCGGCTGCGTAACGTTCGTTCCCGACAACTCCTCGCCGTGGGCAGAACTTCTGGGGCCCGGCGAGGCCGGCGTGCGCATGCTGGCTGTTGAACCGTCCGCTCAGGGCCGGGGTGTCGGCAGAGCCCTCCTCACCGCCTGCATCGAGCGGGCGCGCCAACTCCGCCGAGAAGGCCTGTTGCTCCACTCGGCGCCGTGGATGGAGGCCGCCCACCATCTCTACGGTTCGGCGGGCTTCGTCCGCCTGCCCGAGCGCGACTGGTTCCCGGTGCCCGAGGTGCCTTTGATGGCTTTCTGTCTCGCCCTTTCTCCGGACTGACCAAGGCACGCTAACGGCGCATGTCGGGTGCCCGAGACGATGATGGGGATATGGAACCGATCCCTCAGTTCCGGTCCGACCTGTACCAGGGCACGGCCCGCTACTACGACCGCTACCGGGTCCCCTATCCGGCCATACTGATCGACGACCTAGCCACCCGGGCCTCCCTGAGCGGCACCGGCCGGCTCCTGGACCTTGCGTGTGGGCCAGGCCGGGTGACCTTCGCCCTCTCCGAGCACTTCGCCGATGTCCTCGCCGTCGACCAAGAGGAAGAGTCGGTCAGCTACGCCAAGGCCCTTGCCGCCGAGCGAGGAGCCGCTCACATCAATTGGCGGACCGGCCGAGCCGAAGACGTCGATGTCGCGGGCCACTTTGAGCTGGTGACAGTTGGCGACGCGTTCCACCGTCTCGACCGCCGCCGGATCGCCGCCCTAGCGGCCCAGTGGCTTCAGCCCGCCGGTCACATCGCCCTACTGTGGACATCAATGCCCTGGCAGGGCCCTGCCCCCTGGCAAAAGGCCGCCATGGAGTGGGTGGTCCATTGGATGCAGGTCACCGGGTCCATCGAGAACATCCCTCCGGACCTCGCGGAGACGCTGAATGAGGCACCGCACCCCACCGTGCTCGCCAGCGCCGGGCTCACTGTGATCGGCACCTACGAGTTCATGACGCCCCACATCTGGACTCTCGAGACCCTGGCCGGCTTCGCTCATTCCACCTCCGTCCTTTCCCGGTCAGCCTTGGGCGACCACGTCGAAGCCTTCGAGCGTGACCTGCGAGATCGGCTCCTTGCCGCGCAGCCCGACGCCAACTTCGAAGAAGCCGTCAGCTTCACGTACGACCTTGCTGTCAAGCCGTAGCGCACGCGTCGGCCGCGAGCCCGAATTGCCTTACGGCGCCCGCCCCTCCCCGCGCCGCGGTGCCTCAGGCCTCGGAGGAGTACGGCTCCTGAGAATGCTGGCGGGGTTTGGTGCCAACCACCATCACCCCCGGCCGGCCCATCGCCTGGCCGCCGAGCTGAGCGTTGTCCGGGTGCCGGTACCCCATCCGCACCAGCCGTCTCGGCTCCGAGGTCGTATTGAGGTACGAGCCGTGGACGGTGTTGATGTTGAAGCAGACGATGTCGCCGCGCCGTGCCGGCACCGGCGTCGTGTCGGCGAGCCGGTACTTGTCGGTCGGCAGGTGAGGGGAGCACATGGCCCCCTCGGCGACCGTCACGTGCTGCAGTGGACCGCCGAGATGCGAGCCCGGAAGGAAGCGGATCTCGCCGTTGTCGTGTGAAGTGTCGTCGAGGTGCAGCAGCACGTCGACGTACCGGTTGTCGGTGTGCGGGTAAAACGGCCAGTCCTGATGGAGCGGGAAGGGCTGGCCGCGCTCGGGAGGTTTGACGTGCATGGTCGTGTGATGAAGCTCGACGGCGTCGCCGAGCAGGCATCGGAGCACGCCCGCGAGCTTGGCGTTGCTCGTCGCCCGCGCCCAGGCCGCCGAGTAGTACCGCAGGTCGTGCAATGAGCGCAGCTCGATCGTGGCCGCCAGATCTGCATCGAGCAGCGCCTCGCGCCACGGGCCAGTCCAGGTGTTGCTGCGGGCCCAGCGATCGATGAGCAGATCGAGGTCCTCGGCCAGCTCGGCGACCTCGTCGGGGGCGTAGACGTCGGGAACGCGCAGGTATCCCTGCGTCCAGAACTGACCGGCCTCCTCCTTGCTGAGGACGTCGGTCTGCGAGTCCAGCTTGGTCATCAGGCGTCTCCTAGTGTTGTCACGAATATAAGCCGCGGGCTCGTTCGGGTCGGAGCATTAGTGCGGCAATAGCCGTCGTCCCGGACCGACCATCGTCTCGTAGGCTCGCAGGGCACGACGGCGCCATCGACGGCGACGGCCGCGCCACCATGAAGTCGTCGCCCGCTTAGATTGACGGGGCGCATGTCAGATAACCGACACGACCAACAGTCCGGGGCGCAACGCCTGTTCGGCGGCTTCGCCCCCAAGCTGGTTTTCAGCGGCCAGTAACCTGGAAGGAGGGTTAATCGTGAAAGGCGCAGTGCTTTACGCGCCGGGCGACGTCCGCGTCACCGAACGCGACGAGCCGAAGGTCATCGAGCCGACCGACGCCATCATCAAAATGTCGGCCACCTGCGTGTGCGGTTCGGACCTGTGGCCCTACCGAGGCATCGAACCCGTCGAGGGACCAGTGCCGATGGGCCACGAGTACGTCGGCATCGTCGAAGAAGTCGGCAGCGAGGTCCGTACCGTGAAGCCGGGACAGTTCGTCGTCGGTAGTTTCTTCGCCAGCGACAACACCTGTGAGATCTGCCGGGCTGGTTACCAGAGCTCGTGCGTGCACCGCCAGCCTGTGGGCGCCCTCGGGGCTCAGGCCGAGCACCTCCGCGTACCGCTGGCTGACGGCACCCTGGTCGCTACCCCCGAGCCTCCCCCCGCCGACCTTGTCCCGGGCTTGCTGGCCGCCTCAGACGTGCTCGGCACTGGCTGGTTCGCCGCCGTCGCCGCCGAAGTAGGGCCAGGTAAGACCGTCGCCGTCGTGGGCGACGGAGCCGTCGGTCTCCTCGCCGTCCTGGCGGCCAAGCAACTCGGTGCCGAACGGGTCATCGCTATGAGCCGCCACGAGCCTCGCCAGAAGCTCGCGTTGGAATTCGGTGCCACCGACATCGTCACCGAACGCGGGAACGACGGCGTCGCCCGCATCAAGGACCTCACCAACGGGCTCGGCGCGCACTCCGTCATCGAAGCCGTCGGCACCCAGGAGTCGATGATGCAAGCCCTCCGCGTTACCCGCCCTGGTGGCCACATGGGATATGTCGGTGTCGCCCACGGGGTGGAACTGCCTGGCCGGGAACTGTTCTTCTCTCATGCCCACTTGCACGGTGGGCCCGCCCCGGTGCGGCGCTTCCTTCCCGAACTGGTCGACCTCATCTGGAGCCGCCAGATCGAACCGGGGAAGGTCTTCGACCTGAGCCTGCCCCTCGACCAGGTGGCTGAGGGCTACCGGGCGATGGACGAGAGGCGCGCCATCAAGGTGTTGCTCTGGCCCTGAGACAAGCGGATGGCATTGGCATGGCACCGCCCCCGGCCATTAGTTAGGCGGGCCCGAGCGCCGACCATGCCGTCGATTTCGCCGGGCAGCGTAATTAATCACTTGCCTGCGGGGTCATGTCCTTGGTCGCGGACCGGCCTGGAAAGGATGGAAGTGGCCTCAAAAAGGTTGAGATCTCTCACCAGATAGGGATGGAGGGCCATTTCCGGGCCGTCGAGCGAGATACCAAGGCCGGGCCCGTCCGGGGGTCGGACGTGGCCGTCGACGATCTGCAAGGCTGGGACGGCCACGCGGTCCTTCCAGTCGATGTCGAGGGGAGCGAACATCTCCTGCATCAACAACGTCGGTGCTAGCGCAGCCAGCTGCAGGGTGGCGGCCGTGGCGACCGGCCCGGAAGCGTTGTGGGGCGCAAAAGAAACCGAGCTGGCGTCGCATAGCTCGGCGGCGGCCACCATGGCGCTGATCCCACCGATGTGGATCACGTCGGGTTGTAGCACCGATACCCCGGCGTTTATCAACCGCTGGCAGTCGCGCAGGTCGTAAGCTCGCTCGCCGGCGGCAATGGGCACGCAAGAGGCCCTGGCCACCCGGGCGATGGCTGCATGATCACCTGGAGGTGTGGGCTCTTCAAAAAAACGGACGTTCAGCGGGGCCAAATGGGCGACCACCCGGAGAGCCGACTCCACGCCGAAGCGGCCATGGCCTTCGACCATCAAAGACACATCGGGCCCGGTGGCGTCGCGTACCGCCTCGACTCGTTCCACTGCCTGGGAAAGCCCCTGCTCGTCGATGGTAAAGTTGGCTACCCCGAAGGGGTCGAACTTGAGGCCTCGGTAGCCGAGGGCGACAGTGCGGCGGGCGCAGTCGGCGAACTCAGTGGCCGAAGCGGCCCCGAAATACCACGCATTGGAGTACACCGGGATCGTTTCCCTCACCGCGCCGCCCAAAACTGAGGCAAGCGGTCGGCCCAGGCTTTTGGCCAGCAGGTCCCAAAGAGCCATTTCTATGCCGCCGATGCCCGAACTGATGACCGGGCCGCTTTCCCAGTAGCCGTGCCGGGACAGCTGGCGGCGCAGGCGGCGTATATTGTCGGCCGGCTCTCCCACCAGGTGACGGCGGAAGTCTTGGACGGCACCGGCCACGGCCATTTCGCGCCCTTCCAAGGTGCATTCGCCGTAGCCTGTCAAGCCATCGTCCGTATCGACGAGCACGAAGACCCAGTTGCGGAACCCGCCGTCGACGATAACGGTGCGGACGTCGACGATCTTCATTCTTGCACCTGCTCCGCCGGGCCAAGTGGGACATGACGGCTGAGCGGCAACACGAGTACTGATGCCAGGCGCGCCTTGGAGTCTTCGAGGTGGTCGATGTGGGACCCCATATCGGCGGCCATCCAGACATCCTAGTAACTGAGAGGCGCCGCGCCATGTCCTTGACAATTTCACGTTGGGAGGAGCTGGCGCCACCACCTGACTGCCCCGAAGCCCTCGGGCGAGCTGAAAGCGACTATGGCCCGGAGCCCCGGAGGGGGAGGCTGGGTGCCTCGCTGGCGTATGCTCTGAGGGTGGAGCGGCGAGCGACCTCTCGGTCGGGTGGCCCTGAGCACCTTGGCAGGGAGCCTGAGCAAGTCGCCCGGGCGGTCGCCCGGTTGCTTGTTACGACTGTGGCAGCCGTAGGGCTCATGTTCCTGGCCTCGGCCCTACCCGCTCGGGCGGCGAGCGCAACAACTCAGGGTCATGCCGTCCCTTTGCAAACCCCGGCCGGAGGCGAGTTCCTTTCTCCGTCGGGCAACATCAGCTGCGAGGTCGACGACGGCTACGCCGGCCTGCACCAGGTCTATTGCCAGACGTTCTCCCCGCCCGAATCTGTCACGATGTCGACACGCGGCGTGCTCAAAAAATGCACAGGCGAGAGATGCCTGGGGAACCCGGCGGTCAACGCGCCCACCCTCCCCTACGGCAGCTCGACCGGTGTGGGGCCGTTCCAGTGCCTTTCGGCCACAGACGGGGTCACGTGTACGGCCTCCGGTAAGGGCTTTCGGATATCCCGCTCCGGTATCGTCGTCGTCCGTAAACCCGCCAGGGCCTGATGGGCTACTTAGCCATCTGGTGCCAGCCAGTCGTGCCCAGTCGGTCGAAATCAATGGCGACCACGTCGTGAAGCGCCCCGGTCGGCTCGCCGGCGTCGATGAGCAGTTCGCCCAGGGCGTCTTCGGGGGAGTCCGGGCCTGATTGCACGTCTACGTTGCGCTCGTACTCAAGGTCGACCTCGCGCCCCAGCAGCCAAACCCGCCGGACTAGCCACACCGGGACTCCTCGCAGCGCCAGCCGGTCGGTGGGGCGCATCACCAGGTGCAGGTAGAGCCGGGAGCCGCGTCGCGTGACAGGCCCGTAAAACTGGATGCCGGGGCCCGGCGGCTCCACGCCGATCACGCTCTCGCCGTGCGAGGCGGTCCAAGCACCAAGCTCCTTGAGACGCGCCACCTGCACCTCGGGCAGACTGCCGTCCCCCTTCGGGCTTACATTGAGCAACAGGTTGCCGCCCTGAGCCGCCGCCTCGGCGAAGTACCTGGCGATCCGCCGTGCGGGCTTGTAATCGCCGTCAGCAGGCCTCCACGCCCAGCCCTTGTTCATGGTGAGGCACATTTCCCACGGCCCCGCCGGGGGCTCGGTCGGCAAAGCCTGCTCCGGTGTCACGTAGTCGCCCTGTCCGGGGAGCCGGTCGTTGACAATGGCGTCCGGTTGCAGGGAACGGACGAGCGCTCGGATCCCCGGAGCGTCCCATTCCTCGGCCGTGCGTTCCCAGTCCCCGTCGAACCACACCAGGTCGATGGGCCCGTAGTTCGTCAACAGCTCCGTCAGCTGGCCCCTAACGTATTCCAGGTACAGCGCCCAATCTCCCTCCGAGGGCCGGCGGTAGGCGCCGCGAGGATAGGGCTTGTCCGCTTCCTCGAACCGAGGGTAGTTGGGGTGGTTCCAATCCGGCAGTGAGTAATAGAGCCCGACACGCAAGCCCTCGGCCCGCACGGCCTCGACGAACTCCCGCACTATGTCACGACGGTAGGGGGAGTACTCGATGGAAAACGTCGAGAACTTCGAGTGGAACATGGAGAAGCCGGCGTGGTGCCTGGTTGTCAGGACGACATAACGAGCGCCGCATGAACGGGCCAGACGGGCCAACCCGGAAGGGTCCCACCGGACGGGGTCGAAGGTGGCCGCGCTGGACTGGTATTGGGAGATGCTCACCTCGTCCTCGACGTCGGCCGAGCCCGGCAGGATGGATTTACCCACCAGGGGCCAGGAGATTTCGATGCCCTGTTGGCTGGCGTGGTCCCAGTGGACAAAAAGGCCCAGGCCCGCGCCGGCAAACCATTTCGGTACGCTCATTTTTGTTTCTCCTCCCCGGGCGCAATTATCCCAGATCGCACGGCGTCAGGCGCGGTGCCGGGCTGGTGCTATGACCGAGCCGGGCGAGGCGAGGGCTGTGAGGTCCCGGGACCGGCTGGGGATGCCAGAGTGCCCGGCCTCCGCACCCGGGCCCGGCGGGAGCATCCTCCCGGCCGAGGTCATGGTGGTGGGCGCGAAGGCGTCGCTCGAGGTCCTGCCCTCCTCCGCGACGACGGCCTCGGCCGTCTGCCCGAGCACTGGGCACTGCGTCGACTTCGGTGTGGTGAGCCCGAACACGCGTGGCGAGCACGGCTTCGTGGCGGCCGCCGCGGGCGGCAAGTTGGGCGGCGCTGTCACGGTCCCTGGCTCTGCGAACGTTTACGCGCTCTCCTGTCCGGTCCTCGGCTCGTGCGTTGGCATCGCCAGTGATCTGCATGGTGCGTACGGCGACTACTCCGAAGGTATTTTCACGCTCGACTATTGAACGGCCCTGAGCCTGACGACCACCCTGGGGTGGAGGTGGCCGGGTCATAAGCCACCCCCGGTTCCACCCCTGGACCGGTCCGCCGAAGGCGTCTTCTTGGGATGGTGTAACTGTCCCTAAGAAACGAAGGGAGGCGGTCAAATGTCAGCAAGCATCCTCATTGTCAACCTCGCAGTCCTACTCGTTGTGCTCGAGTCAGATCTGGGCACCCGCAAGGTCAGCGCCTTCCGCATCGCCCGGCCGCTCCTGATGGCGCTCGGCATCGTCCTTCTCTTTATCGAGCACCCGGCCACCGCCGGGCCCGGTGAGGCCCTCGAACTGGCTCTCGCCGGCCTCGGGGCCCTCCTCGGGGTCGTCGCGTCGGTACGGCTCATGCAGGTCGGCCACGACGTAGCCAGAGGCCGCGTGGTCAGCCGGGCCGGCGTGGCCTATGGCCTTTTTTGGTGCGTGGTCATCGGCGCCCGGCTCCTCTTCACCTACGGGGCGAACAACTGGTACAGCGCTGCGCTAGTCCACTGGATGTCAACTAACGGCATCTCCGCTGACGCCCTTACAGACGGCCTGATCTTCATGGCGATCGCCATGGCCGTGGCCCGCACCTTCCGCCTGGCGGCGGCTCGGCTGCACGCCCGCTCGGTCAACCGTGGCGAACTGGCGGTGCAGTCATGAGCCTCGCCAACGTCGTCCTCTACGCCGGCCTACTGGTCCTCATGGTCTACAAGCGAGCCCAGGGCCGGCCCATCGGCACCACCAAGCAGCTTTTCCTACTGCCCGCCATCATCACCGTCCTCGGTTTCGAGGACCTCTCCCACGCCAAGCTCGGTACCATCGACATCGCCGTTGGCGTCGCCGGCTGCGGGTTGTCGCTGCTCCTAGGGGCTCTACGAGGTACGCAGGACAAGCTCAGCCGACGCGACGGCACCCCCTGGGTGCAGTGGGGGGCGGTCTCGGTCGTCATCTTCGCCGTCAACATCGTGGCCAAGCTGGCCTTGGACGTGGCCGGCGTCGCTCTCGGCGGGTCGACTTCGGGTGTCACGGCATCGCTGCTGCTCGCTGTAGGCCTCATGCTGGTCGGGGAGGCTGCCGTGGTGTGGGCCCGGCTCCAGGCCGGCACTCTGTCCAGTGCTAACGCCGACGCGCCGACCTCTGGCGTTTCGGGGCCCCGCTCGGTCGGGCCGCGCTGGACCGGGGACCGTTCGCACTTCGAGCGGTCCTGATGGCCCCCCCGGCCTCGGCCACCGAACGCGACCGGCGACCGGCGACCGGCGACCGGCGACCGGGAGCTAGCCTTGGCGGCAGGCCGTCCAGTCCCGACGGCCTGCCTGCTGCCCATCCAGAGCTCATGAACGACCTCGCCGTCAACAGGTACGCCGTCCATATAGAGCGCTTCCGGGTGCTGGTCCGGCTGGGCGTCCTGGCCGTGCTCACCGTCATCATCGCCGTCGAGCACCCCCGTCCGGAGGCGCACGGGCGGGGCCTGGTCACACTGGTCACCCTGGCGCTGACCATAGCCACCGAAGCTGGTACTGTCCTCTTCCCCCACCACCAGGCGATCCTCCGGACCGCCGTAGAGGTCCTGGCCTGTGGCGTCCTGGCCGGTTACGACCCGGGCACGTCAGCGGTGCTGTTGATATTTGCCGGCCTTGATGCTATCAACCACCTCTTCGCCAAGATCGGGGCTCGCAGCCGGGCGGAGGCGGTCCGCTACGCCTACGAGCACGGGCTAACCCAAATGGGGCGTGGGCAGAGAAGCCCCCGGCTTTAGCCGTGGGGGAGGCAGAGCCCCACGGTGAGCTGAGCTCAGCTGCCCGGCGAGGGGCCGGGGGACTTACCGTGCTCGCTCACCAGCGCACGCAGCGCCGAAGCGTCCCTGGCGAGGGCGGCCCCGAGGCTGGGAGCGCTGTCGGCCGGGAGCCCTGGGGTAACAACGCCACCCTGGCGGAGCATGTCGGCGGTGGCCTCCATCAACCGAGCGGCCCGGGCCAGCGCCGCCTGGGGCAACAGGACCGGGCCGATGGCTGGCTCGGGCCGTTCGTACAGGACCTGGCCGACCAGGGAGATCAGGTCCATCGCCCCGTTTGCACCCACGGCATCGGCGTTGGCCGTCCTCACGTGACCGGCTTCGGCCAGGGCGGCGATCGTCCGGCCTACCGTGCCGAGCGGGACGGGGATGGTGCGGGGCTGGTCGTGGAGATCGGCCCCGGGCTGTTCGACGGCGAGCTCCAGTGCCGCCTGGCGGGCGATACCTCGCAGGCTTTGCTCGTCGACGTAGCGGCGGGCGGACTGCTCGCTGATGCCGAGCCCGGTGGCCACGGCGGCAAGGCGCTGGCGGACCAGCTCGGCTACTTGGGGCCGCGCTACGACGAGGCCAAAACTGCCGAGCTCGTCGAGCACTACGTCGGTGCTGTGGTCCATCCAGGTACGCCGACGCGGCTCCAGGTGCTCGAAGACATCGTCCCAGCGGCGCTGGAGCTTCTTGGTCAGCGCATGGTTGGCTTCGAAGGCCACGACGCCCATCAGCTCCTCGAAGTCCTCCTCCGGACCGGAAAGCTCGACTCCGCCGGGGGTGGGCCGGGCGCTGTAGAGCAAGCGCTCGCAGTGGCGGTCCATGTAGAACTCGTCCAGCAGCAGATGGTAGGTCTTCTCGGGCAGTACCAAGCTCACGAGCTCGTCGTCCTCGTCAGGCCCGGCCACGCTCGACAAGTCGGGCGGTAGGCCCTCCCAACCCTCGATCGTGCCTGCTTCTCCACAGGCCGGGCACTCCCAACGGATCCGAGGGGGCCTTTGCTGGAAGCCGACGACCAGGCGCCCCGGGCAGGCGACGCGGCCCGGGCGCCGGCGGCAGGGGAGAGCGGTCGCATGAGGCCCTTTGTCTGGGGACGCCGTGGCGGAGCTGACGATGCGGTAGAGGTAGCGGAGCAGGCGTAGGGCCGGTGCCGGGGCGTCGGGGTCGAGCTCTATGCCCTCGAAGTGGCGAAGGTCGATGACGTAGATCACGTGCGTGAGGGAGCCGGTTACTCGGAACGGACGACGGGCAGCCGCCGGCCCGAAACGTGCCTTAGTCGCACCTTGGCCAAGAAATGGCGCGGTAGAGGAGCCACGGAACGGACCGCGAGCAGGGCGTCAGCCTCAAGGTCCGAGCCTGGCTCTAGGACCATTGACGAGCCATAGCCTTGGACGCTCCACGCCGCCCCGCTTACCTCATCGACCCAGTCGGCCTCGAACGCCACGACGCTGCTCGAGAGGGCAGCGGTCAACTTGCTCCCCAGTCCGGTGGCAAACACGACTTGGTGGTCGATCAGCGCGTAGTTGACCGGCAAGATCGCCGGTGTGGCGTCGATGGTCACTCCCACCCGCCCGAGGGACACAGAGGCCAGGAGCGCGTAGCACTCCTCTTCGTCGAGCACCTCGAAGCCCGCGGAGTCGATCTTCGGCACACCCAATAGTCTCTCTTCGGAAGGGTAGTGTCCAGGGTGGCCGTGTTCGCCGAGGACGTCGCCATCCGACGTTATGCCGAGAGCGGCAACAACATCGTGTACTGGTCGGACTTCGACCGCGGCGGGCACTTTGCCGCCATGGAGGTACCGGAGCTATTGACCGGGGACGTGCGGGAGTTCTTCCGGCGGTTTCGATGAGCACTGTCGTCCGGGCGACATTAAGGAAAGTCGTTGCGCAGCATCGCCGCCGCGCTGAGGGCGACCCAGGCGTCGCCCACCGTCAATCCCAGCCGTTGGGTCAGACCGTGAGCCGGTGCGCCAAGGGCACTGGCCAGGAGCAATGCGCCTGTAGTTGTCCCGGCCAGGACCGACAGGCGGCTCAGCCGGCGGTGGCCGACGTCGGCCAGAGCCCCGGAGGCGGCTATGGGCAGGGCCGCCAGGGTGGCATAGCCGGCCACCGCGAACACGGCGTGCGCAGCCTCCGACAGGGGCCGGCCCAGGGGGAAAGCGGCCACGCCCAAGGTGGCCACACCAGTCGCTACTGCCCAGGCCCACGCACGGCCTGGTCGGCGCTGACGGCGGGCCAGGCCGTAGGTGATGAGCCCGGCCCCGTAAACGACAAATCCGCCCGTCATCTCGGGCCGGGTCGTCGTGCCGACCTCGGCCAGGCGGCTGATGGCCTCGTTGACGGGGGAGTAACCCGGGCGGACGGCGCCCAGGACCGCCCAGTCGGCAACGAACACCGCCGGTCCCACGACCCCGCCCCAAGCCATCCAGTCTCTGGGCGCCAACCAGCGGAGCAACCTGTCGGAGGTGACCCGGACTGCCTCGTCGCTCGCCATGCTCATGAGCCTCCAATACGGGCTGCACCAGGTCGGCCCGCTCCGACCCTACCCGGGCACCGAATGGCTGCTTAGAAGTCTAAACAGGGCCGGCGGCATAGGCGAGGAGGGCGGCCCGCGAGGCATTTGTCACCCGCTGCATGAGGCCGCCGGAAAGCACGGCGCAGCCGGACGACAGCGCCTGGACGGGTAGGGCCCCGACGCGGTTGTTCAAGTCAAACACGCGGACGCCGGCCCTGAGCACGCCGGCGAGGTCGATCCCCAGCGGTTCGGCCTCGGAAGCCTCGGTCTCGCCCCAGGTGGTGGTGTTCACCACGACATCAGGGGCCGGGACATCAGGGGCCGGGACATCAGGGGCCGGGACATCAGGGGCCGGGACATCAGGGGCCGGGCCCGCCGGGACGTCGCCGCCATCGGCCGCGGCGACTGTCACGCCGGGGAACTGTCGGGCCAGGGCCAGGGCCGCCTCGGCCGAGCGGGCACTGACGGTGATGGGGCAGGCCGGTCAGCCCCGTTGCGCGGCGAGGACCAGCGAGCGGGCCGAGGCCCCCAAACCGAGGATGAGGATGCCTTGGGGCTCGGTCCCCCCCAAACAACAGCTCGAGTGCGCTCAACGAGGCCCAGGTGTTGGTGTTGAACCCGACCGTGCCCGCCGGCGTGCGCAGGACCGTGTCGACGACACCGGTACGTGCGGCGCTGGGCGCCAAGCGGTCGCAGTGCGCCCCCACGTCCCGCTTCCACGGGCTGAGCACCACGCCGAGCTGCCAGGACCGGTCGGCCATCAACTCGGCCGGCGAACCATGAGCAGTGGCGCTGGCGACCCGGTAGCCGAGGGCCTCGAGCGCTTCGGCCAGCAACGCTCCCCGCACCGCCTTGGGCGCCGTGGTCCCGATGCCGGCGATGACCACGCCGGCGAGCGCGAGGCCGGAGTGCCCACCTTCACCGGGCACTCCTTCACCGGGCCTGCCTTCACCGGGCCTGCCTTCACCGGGCCTGCCTTCACCGGGCCCGCCAGTGGAGGCAAGGTCGAGGGGGCCGGCCTCGGCCCGCAGGAAACGGTCGGCGCCGTCGGCGACGATGGCTGCCGGCATCTATGCCCCGGCCTTCCCGGCGCCCTTGGCCGCGGCGCGGTGACAGGCGGGCGTGACGAAGCGGCCCAGGGGCTCGCCCAGGACCTGGCCGTCCTTGGCCACCGGCACGCCGCGCAGGTAAGTGGCCCTTACCGCCCCCGTCGTCGACCACCCGTCGTAGGGGCTCACGGGGTGGCGGGAATGGAGGCGGTCCTGCGAGATCCGGGACTCGGCCCCGGGGTCCACGAGGTTGAAGTCGGCGTCCGCGCCGACGCCCAGGTCGCCCTTGCGGTCGGCGATCCCCCAGATCTGCGCCGGCCGCCAGGCGCTCATCCTCACCAGCCGCTCCAGGGACAGCCGGCCCCGGGCCACCTCGGTGAGCATCAGGGGCAGCATCGTCTCGACGCCTATGAAGCCTCCGGGCGCCTCCCAGACGTCCGTGCACGCCTGCTCGTCGGCGGTGTGCGGGGCATGGTCGGTGGCCAGTACGTCGATCTGGTCCCGCCCGAGCCCCGACCAGAGGGCGGCGACATCGAGCCGGCGCGGCATCATCACGCCTGACGTCCTGGCTGATCAGCTGAGCGTCGACCAAATCGGGACGAACGTCAACGGCGACAACTACGACCGGGTGCGGACTGCGGCCGTAGCCATCGAGAACACCCACGTCCGCTCGGGCGGGCGGGCCTGGCGCCTGGCCGAACTGGACGCCCTGAGCACCTACCTCGGCGGGCTCGGGGTGGCCCTGCACTGCGACGGGGCACGCCTCTGGAACGCCTCGGTGGCCACCGGCACCCCGCTCGACGAGTACGGTCGCCGCTGCAGCACCCTCTCGGTCTGTCTTTCCAAAAGCCTGGGGACGCCGGTCGGTTCGCTCGTCGTGACCAACGCGGCCCGGGCGGAGAGGTTCGAGCAAAACCCTTGCCTGGCCATGGTTTTCGATGGCGACGGCCGGCTCCGCCTGGTGGCCGGGAGCCCGGGTGGCAAGGCCCGGGTGGAGACCGTGCGGCAGTTGCTGGTAAACGTGCTCGACTTCGGCCTGAACGTCCAGCGAGCCGTCGACACCGGTCGGTTCCTGGTCTCGCCCGACGGCGCCTCGGTCGATTTCGAGGCCCGCTATGGCGACGTCGACCCCGGTCTTCGCCATGCCCTCGAAGCCCGGGGCCACGTGGTCCTGGTCAAAGAGGAGGCATTTGGCAGTGGCCAGGCCATCGCGATCGACCCGGCCACCGGTGCGCTCATGGCCGGGGCGGACTGGCGTCGCGAATCGGTGGCCCTGGCCTACTGAGCCGACGCGCCGGTGCCCTATGGCGAGAGGTCGGTGGCCGGCGTGGTCGCAATAGCGGCGTTGGCGGCCAGGAACCGCTGGTAGGCGCGAAAGCCGCCGAGCTCGGAGATGTCGACGACCCGGTCACCAGGGGCGAGGCGCGACGGCACCAGCAGCATGGCGTTGACGGCTTCGCCGTCGATGAGCTCTATGCGGCCCAGCGTGAGCTCGGGCGGCTCGGAGGGGAGGAGGTGGTCCCGGAGCACGGCCTCAGGGATGTCGTAAAGCTCGCCCTCGATCACCCGGCCAGCTCGCGGCACCGGGTGAAGCCCGGGCAACTCGTCGCGCATGGCGAAGAAGCGGTAGCGGGCGGCGGTACTAGTGGTGTGTTTCATCATTAAGCGGTGATTCGGTCGAGGGGCACCCCGCCTCGCCGGACCTTCCTCCAAGACCTGCTCTGCGCTCGCCGTCCACACGAAGGGCTTGGGGTCGTTGTTGTGGTCGGCGAGGTATGCCTCGATGGCGGCGATGAGGTCGGGCACCGAGCGGGACACACCACGGCGGATGGCTTTATCCGTGAGATCCCGCTGACCTCCACGCCGGGGCCCCGGCGGAGTCCAGGGAGGGGACATGATCGAAGAACCCGCCGTTCTCGTCGTAGGTTGGACCACCACGGTCTTCGACCGCGTCTCGGGGTTGGACAGGAGCCTGGAGAACACCTGGTTGGCCAGCCCATTCGCCCAACGCCGGGGAGCCATCGGAGTGTAGGAGCGGGTGATGGGCCGAAGGATCCACGAGAGAGCAGGGCACAATGTCGAACCCACCAAGGAGACCAATGACCGATATCTGTTTGCCGATGCCAACCGGTGAAGAGGCGCGAGCTGCCTTCGGAAGCGATTTCAATCCTGACGAAACGCTCAACGGAGCGATCGCCCTGGCGGCGACGGGCGACCTCGCAGGCCCAGCTCTTGCGCTAATGCGGGCGGTCTTCGCCTGCCCCGCTGCCGACGCCAGGTTGCGGGAAGCAATGATTGTGCGAACCGCCGTGCGATTGAGATGCGTTTATGCCGTGCATGCTTCGACTCGTATAGCGCTCAATAGTGGGCTTTCAAAAGTTGAGGTGGAGGCGCTCACCAATGACGGCCCAGTCGCCGGACTAGATCCGGACATCGTTTTGATTGCGCAGATGGCAGACGACATCGCGGATAATGCAACCATCGGAGAGGACCTGCTGGAAGCGGCCATCGAGCGCTGGGGCGTCGATAAAACGCGAAAATTGATTCTGATGCTGAGTTGGTTCAATCTCGTGAACCGCTACGAAAGCGCATGCCGCGTTCCCAGTGACTCCGACGAAAAGTTGGCACGATCGTTCGGACCACTTTAGTGTAGTGTCTCATATATAATCAGTCGGGCCAAAGCGTTGTTGGCGGCTGCGCAGGGGCGGGCGAACACGGCGAGCTCCGGGTGGTCGGCTCGGTCCCCGATCTCATCGCCGCCATCGACGCCTACCTCGACGTCCACAACACCGACCCGCAACCCTTCGTGTGGACCGCGCCCACCGAGCAGATCCTCGAAAAGGTCCGCCTCGGCCGAGTCACACTAACCACAATCACCACCTAAAACCGAGACACGACACTAGCCGGGCCCAGGAAGCTCGACCCCGGATGGGCGGCGTGGTCCTTCTGGCCCGACATGGCCGTACCGTTTAGGAACATCAGCGTCATTTCCCGAAAACCTAGTGCGGCGAGGAGGGTGGGCGCCGGACGTGCCGGCCGTCTGCCGAGGGAGGTAGGTTCGGCCGCGGGCGCAGCGGTGGGCTGCTCCTACCGAGGAAGGGGAAAGCGATGACCGCAGGACGCCGAGAACGCCTCGTCTACATGATCGGCAACGCCCATATCGACCCGGTGTGGCTCTGGCAGTGGCAGGAGGGCCTGCACGAGGTACGGGCCACGTTCCGTTCGGCCCTCGACCGCATGGACGAGTACCCGGAGTTTATTTTCACCTGTGATTCCGTCGCCTACCTCGAATGGGTCGAGGCCGTCGACCCCGAGCTGTTCAAGGACATTGCCCGCCGCATCGCCGAGGGCCGCTTCGTCGTCGTGGGCGGCTGGTGGATCGAACCGGACTGCAACCTGCCCCACGGCGAGTCCTTCGTTCGCCAGGCACTTTACGCCCAGCGCTTCCTCGCCGACCGCTTCGGAGCCGTGGCGACGGTCGGCTGCAACGTCGACCCGTTCGGCCACGCCGCCACATTGCCCCAACTGCTCGCCAAGGCGGGGATCGGCTCTTACATGTTCCTGCGCCCCGCGCCGAAGGAGAAGACCCTGCCCGCAGAAGCGTTCTGGTGGGCTTCGCCCGACGGTTCGCGCGTGCTCGCGTACCGCATCCCTTACAACTACGAGAGTGGTCGGGAGGGCGATCTGGAGACGTTCCTCGGGCACGCCCTGGAACGGGTGCCGGCCGACGAAGAACAACTTATGGTCTTCTATGGCGTGGGCAACCACGGTGGCGGTCCGACGCGGGCCAACCTCGACAGTATCCGCCGCCTTAATGCCGCCGACAACGGCTTGCGCCTGGAGCCGTCGAGCCCTCGCAGCTACTTCGACGCCATGGCCGGCCGCACCGACCTGCCCACGTACGTGGGAGATCTCCAGCACCATGCGGTGGGCTGCTACTCGGCTCACTCGGGGGTCAAGCGCTGGAACCGTCGCGCCGAGCACCTGTTGCTGGCCGCCGAGCGCTGGTGCAGCGTGGCCGCCCATCTCGGGGGCCCGGCCTACCCCGCGGCCGAGCTGGCCCAGGCCTGGAAGTCCGTATTGTTCAACCAGTTCCACGACATTTTGGCGGGAACGGCCATCGCGCCGGCCTACGACGACGCCCGGGACCAGTACGGCCATGCCAGCAGCGTGGCGGCCCACGCCCTCAACCTCGCCGTCCAGTCGGTGACCCGGCGCATCGGGATCCGAGCCGAGGAGGGCACTGTCCCCTACGTGATCGTGAACCCGTTGCCCTGGCCGGTGAGCGCCGATGTCGAGTTCGAGCTGGAAGCGTTGTCCATGGCCGAAGTTGTGGCCGAGGACGAGGAGACGAGCGCCCCGGTGCCCGTGCAGCGGGTGCCTTCCCTGGCCGCCCTGGGCGGGCGCCATCGCCGGGTCGTGCTCGCCGCCGCCGTCCCGGCGCTCGGCTATCGGGTCTATCGCCTCCGTTCCCAAAACGCCGGGGCGCCCGAGGCCGGCGAGGCTAACCCTGAGGAGGAGGCCGGTCTTGAGGAGGAGGCCGGTCTTGAGGAGGAGGCCGGTCTTGAGGAGGAGGCCGGTCTTGGGGAAGAGGCCGGTCTTGGGGAAGAGGCCGGTCGTGGGGAAGAGGCCGGCGGTGACGAGCGCGGCCCGATCGTCCTCGAAAACGCCCACCTTCGCGTGGTGGTCGACCCGGCGACGGGATGGATGGCGTCCTTGTTCGATAAGGACCGCCAAGCCGAGCTCGTCCCCAAAGCGACGTCGGCTCACGCCGTCGTGCTCGACGACGGCTCGGACACCTGGAGCCACGACCTCGTTGCATACGAGGGGGAGATCGGCCGGTTCGCCTGCACGTCGGTGCGCCGTACCGAAGATGGGCCGGTCCGCAGTGTCATCGAGGTGGAGAGCACCTTCGGGGCGTCCCGCCTCGTGGAGCGATTGGTCCTCGGTGCCCGGGCGCGCCATCTGGAGGTACGGGCCGCCCTCGACTGGCGAGAGCACCAACGGGTGCTCAAGTTGCGTTTCCCAAGCAGGCTGGAAGATCCCACGGTCACTTTCTCGGTGCCCTACGGCCGTACCGAACGACCGGGCTCGGGGAGCGAAGAGGTCGGCCAAGCCTGGGTCGACGTGTCCGGAGCGCTGGGCGGGGGCCAGAAGGCGGGCTGGGCCCTGCTCAACGACGGCAAGTACGGCTACGACGTGCGCGGCGCCGAGATCGGGATGACCGCCGTGCGCAGCCCCGTGTACGCCTGGCACCACCCGTACCAGCTCCGCTCCGACGTCCGCTACGAATATCTCGACCAGGGCCCGCAGGAGTTCACCTATGCCCTGGTGCCCCACGGGGGCGACCTGGACGAGGCGGGTGTCGTCCGCTTGGCCGAGGAGCTCAATGAGCGGCCGCTGGCGTTCCCCGAGCATTTCCATCCCGGTCCCCTCTCGCCGGCGCAGGGCTTCGCCGACGACGGCGGAGGGGCCGTCATGTTGAGCGTCCTCAAGCAGGCCGAAGACGGTGATGCCTTCATCGTGCGGGCCTACGAGACCACCGGTCGTCCCAGCTCGGCGCGCTTGGAGCTCGCGCTCCTCGAGCGCACCATCGAGTCGAGCTTTGCACCGGGTGAAATAAAGACCTTTCTCATTCCCCGCTCCGGTGGGCCTGTCGAGGAGGTCTCGCTGCTCGAATGGCCGGCCGGGATGCCCACCGAGGAACCTCCTGGAGCCGACGGACTGCCGGCTTGAGCTGAAATGTGAGAAGGCCACGAAGGAGAGGTCGCCATGCGCATCCGCGGAGCGGTACTGGAGGAGATTGGGCGTAGCGCACCCTACGCGGCGAGCCGGCCCATCACAATCAGCGAGCTGGAACTGGACGGTCCGGGCCCGGGTGAGATCCTGGTGAAAATCGACGCTGCGGGCCTGTGCCATTCGGACCTGTCTGTCGTCAATGGCGTTCGACCACGTCCTGTGCCAATGTTGCTCGGGCACGAATCGGCGGGCACGGTGGCCACGCTCGGCGCCGGCGTCGATGACCTGGACGTGGGCCAACGCGTCGTCATGACTTTCTTGCCGCGGTGTGGCCAATGCGCCGGGTGCGAGACGTCCGGAAAACTGCCGTGCGAACTTGGGGCGGCCTCAAACGGTGCTGGCACGCTGCTCGGTGGAGGTTTGCGATTGCGCCGAGGCGGCCAGATCGTGCGGCATCATCTCGGCGTGTCGGCGTTTGCCACACATGCGGTCGTCAACCGCCACTCCGTGGTACCCGTGCCCAGAGATGTGCCCCCCGAAGTTGCGGCGCTCCTTGGTTGCGCAGTGCTGACCGGAGGCGGAGCCGTTCTCAATGTGGGCCATCCCCAAGCAGGCCAGGACTTGGTGATCGTTGGGCTTGGGGGGGTGGGCATGGCCGCCGTCATCACGGCGGTGGCTCTCGGACGAGGTCGGGTGATCGGCGTCGATACCGTCGAGCCGAAGCTGGCCTGGGCCCGCAAGCTGGGGGCAGATGCTGTCTACACTACGGCGAGGGCGTTGGAAATTGGCCTCAAAGCGCCGGTCGTAATTGAGGCGGCCGGTCATCGGCGTGCGTTCGAGGCCGCCGTCCAATTAACCGCTCCCGGCGGGACAACCGTGACGGTCGGGCTGCCGCACCCGGACGCTCGCGCCGAAATTTCGCCCCTTGTGCTAACTGCGGAGGCTCGCACGATCGTAGGCAGTTATCTCGGCTCGGCGGTGCCCTCTCGGGACATACCCACCTATGTCGAGATGTACCGCGAGGGCCGGCTCCCGGTCCAGGGGCTCATTTCGTCGATGATCGGACTTGACGAGATCAACGAGGCCATGGACGCTTTGGCGCAGGGTGAAGCCCTACGCCAAATCATCGTCTTCAACTGATTAAATTGAACCGCGCTCCCGAGCTCAAATCCTGGCCCGTCGCTGCCGCCTATAAGCCGACCGTCTACGCGCTGAAGTTGATCACCGCCTTGACCTGGTCGGCTCCCTCTTCGAAGGCGGAGCGCCAGTCTTCCAAGGCGACGAAGGGGCCCAGCAGCCCGGCCAGCCACCTCGGGTCGGCTTGGCGTAGCGCCCGCTGCCCGGCGTCGAAATGGCGGCGGTTCGAGCTCACGGTACCGACGAGGGTCTTATTGCGGCAGATCAGTTCACGCGTCAGCTCCGCGGGCCCGAGCACCGGGGTCGAGCGGTCTTCGCCTTCCCCGATAAGGCATATCGTGCCCACCGGGGCGCTCTGGCGCACGGCCTCGCTGACCAGAGCGCCCGAGCACTCGAGCACGGCGTCAAACCCGCCCGCCAGCGTGGCCGGGGCCGTGTGATATGTGGCCCCCAGTCCTCTCACCTGGTCGGGTTTCCGGCCGTGGTCCAACCGGTCCATGACGTGCACCTCGTAGCCCCGTTGCACGCCCAGCAGGGCGGCCAACAGACCGATCGGCCCGGCCCCGAGCACCAGAGCACGGCCCCGGCGCCGCAACAGGAGGTCAAGTTTCTCCCACGCCTTGCTCACGATGCTGGTCGGTTCCAGGAGCACGCCGGCCACCCCCAGGTCGGGGTCGACGCGCACCGCCTCGCCCGGCGTCAGGCGGAACCGCTCGGACCCGAAGCCGTCCCGTCCCTCTATGCCGCGCTCAGTGAAACCGTCGTTCTCGCACAGGTCGGGCTCACCTGCAGCGCACAACGCACACGGGACGGGGTCGGCGGCCCGTACGATGCCGACCACCAGGTCTCCTACATAGAACCCGGAACCGGGCGGGCTCTCCAGGACCCGGCCCAGGGACTCGTGCCCGATGACCAGGCGGTCGCGGCCCGGCGGTAACTTCGGGGCCTTGGTCCTGTGGGCGAACATGCGGTCGGTGCCGCAAACCCCGAGCGCCACCGCCTCGACCAGGATGCCGCCTTCTTCGGGGGGAGGTTCGAGTACGTCCTCGACGCCGAGAGACCCGCTGCCAATATCCCGGAAAGTTAGCGCCCGCACTGAAGTTTTCCCTGCTGGTGCCCGTGTAAGGGCCGGCTCACCATTGGTCGTGACGCCACCCGAGCAGGCTGGCGGCTTTGGCACAATTGAAAAACCCTTCTGCCGGGCCCATGGCTCGCGTCAATGGCACGTCCGGGTAGTGCGCGGCGGCCAGGTCGGCCGCTGTCGCTGTCCCGACATGATCAGGGGCGACGATCAGGAAGACCTCGTGACCGGTATAACCGGGCCCGATCGCCAGTAGACAGGCCCCGGCCGCGCTGGCCAAGGTCGTGTAGCCCCACAGGTCCCGGACGGCGGTCTCAGGCTTTGCCGCCGTCACCTCGAGCGCCCGGTCGCGGTCCTCGACGCACAGGTGGAACCGCAGGCTGGCGATGACCAGGCCATCGTGGCGGCGGGCGATGGACGCCGCCTGCTGCTCGCAGATCCATTTGGACAGGCTGTAGGGGTCCTCGTTGTAGCTAGGGTGCGCCTCATCGAGCGGGAAGTAGTCGAACCGGGGCGAGCGGCTGTAGGCGCCGCCGATGGCGTTGACGCTCGACGCCTGGCAGATCCTCGGGATCCCGAGCGAGGCGGCGGCGTGCAGGACGTTGTAGCTGGAAACGACATTGTTGTTGTGTACCGCCCATTCCGCCGCCCGTCCCGGGCCCGGGAAAGCGGCCAGGTGGACGAGGGCGTCACAACCCTCGAAGGCGACGAGAAGGGCGCGGTAATCCGTGACGTCGGCGGTCAGCCAATGCGGACGCGGGGCGCCCGGGCCGCTGTCACCACCGTCTCTCCCGTAGGGCACATTTTTGTCGATGGCGACGACAAAATGCCCGCGTTCGGCGAGCAGGGCGACGACTTTGGTGCCGATGCGCCCGGCGGCGCCGGTTACCGCGACGCGCACCGGCGGCCCTTCGCGCCCGAACCGAAATGCGCCCTGCTCACCCTGCCGAAATGCGCCCTGCCCAGCGAGCCGAAATGCGCCATGGTCACCAGTCGCCTACCGTACCGTCCTCCAGCCTGGTGACGGGAAGGTATGCCCTTTCGTAGGGGAGTTGGCCGGCCAGGTCTTCGTCGATGTCGACCCCGAGGCCTGGGGCATCACCCGGCTGCAGGTACCCGTCGGTCACCGACCAGTGGTGGGGGAACAACCTGTGGGTCGCCGCCGAGTGTTCGCCGTGTTCCTGGATGGCGGCGTTGTAGGTGGCGATGCCGAAGTGGGCGGCCGCCGCCATGGTCACCGGTGAGAGGTCGCCCGCTCCGTGACAGCCGATCTTCACATGGTGCGGCGCGGCGTAGTCGGCGATCTTGCGCAGGTGCGTGATCCCGCCGGCATGCACCGGCGCCGCCCTTATGTAGTCGACCCAGCCGTTGCGTACCAGCCGGTCGCAGTCGAAAATAGTGTTGAAAACCTCGCCCACGGCCAGCGGCGTGGTCGTATGGTGCCGCAGGATCTTGTAGCCGTCCTGCCATTCTGCGGGGACGGCGTCTTCCAGCCAGAAGAGCTGGAAGTCCTCGAGGCGCTTGCCGAGCCACCCCGCCTGCGTGGGCGTCAAGCGGTGGTGGGCGTCGTGGAGCAGCGCCGGTTTGGGGCCCACGGCGTCGCGGACGGCGGCGAACAACGTCGGGACGAAGCGGAGGTAGGCCTGGGAGGACCAGTCGTTTTCCACGAAGGGAAGGCCCTTCCCGTCACCGGCGCCGTCGGCCCGGGGGACGCCGTACATTGCCTCCAGCCCCGGGACCAGGCACTGGACGCGCACGGCGCGGTAGCCGGCGGCGATGAGGGTATGGACCTGTTCGATCGTCTGGTCGACGCTGCGGCCCGAGGCATGCGAATAGACGAGCAGGCCGTCCCGGCACCGGCCTCCGAGCAGGTTCCACACCGGGGTGCCGAGCTCTTTTCCCTTTATGTCCCACAGCGCCATGTCGACGGCGGCGATGGCGGCCATGGTGACCGGGCCCCGCCGCCAATAAGCGCTGCGGTAGAGCAACTGCCACGTGTCTTCGATGTTCATGGCCTCCCGGCCGATCAGCAGCGGCACCACGTGCTCCGACAGGTAGGACGCCACCGCCAGCTCGCGACCGTTGAGGGTGGCGTCGCCGATCCCGTAGATCCCGCCGTCCGTAACGATTTTCAGGGTCACGTAATTGCGGCCGGGACTGGCCACTATCACCCGGGCGTCCTCGATCTTCATGTTGGGGCCCTCAATTCAACGTTGTCGGTCTTCATCGGTCAAAGGTGGTCTCAGGTGCATGAGCCCTCCGTCGACCGAAATGATGGAACCGGTGACGTAGGCGGACTCATCGGAAAGAAGGAAGCGTACAGGGCCGACCATGTCGACCGGTTGGCCGACCCGGCCGATCGGGATGGCCCGGTTCTCCGCCGGCTCGTCGCCGGCACGCGGGCTCATCCCGCGGGTGCGGGTCAACCCGGGGGCGATGGCATTGACCCGGGTACCATAAGGGCCGCCTTCCACGGCCGCCGCGGTAACCAGCGAGTTCACCGCCGCTTTGGCCGCGGTATAGACCGCCTGGCTGGGCAGGCCGATCGTGGCGTTGATCGAACTGACGACGACGACCGACCCGGCGCCGCCTTGCCGGCGCAATGCCAGCAGGGCAGCCCTCATAACAAGGAAGTTACTTTTCAGGTTGGCCCCGATGAGGAAGTCGAACATCTCGGGGGTGGTCTCGCTGACGTGGCCGGGGCGGGTCACGCCGGCACAACTGACAACCCCGCCAATCCGGCCGCTCCGCCCGGCGTGCTCGAAAAGCGCCTCGACGTCCTGCGGCCGGCTCACGTCCGCCCCCACCGCGACGAAGCCGTGCTCGTCGGCCGCCAGTTCCAGCTCAGCCAGGCGCTCGGGAAGGTCGGCGGCGACGACGGTCCACTCCCGGGCCAGCGACCGGGCCAGCTCCTCGCCGATACCACTGGCCGCGCCGGTCACGACCACGACGTCGGTCACTCGCCCGCGCTGTCCCGCCAGGCCACGAAGTCGGCTTCGATGTCCTGGCGCCAGACCGAGACGTCGATGTCGCCGCTGGTGTACGTCCCCTCGGCCAGGCGCAGCTTGCCGAACCGGTCGCGCACGACCGTGTCTTCCGCCCGCTCGGCGATCTCGGTGGCGAGGTGGGGTGGGATGGCGATGACACCGGTCGGCGTGCCCAGGACCACGTCGCCGGGCAGGACGGTTATGTGACCGATGCGGACTGGGATATTGATACCGGCCAGGGTCACGTCGGCGATGGCGGTCGGGTCCGCCCCCCGGAAGTAGAAGTTGACGTCATCGAGCTCGACGAGGCCCTGGTAATCGCGGATCCCTCCGTCTATCACCGCTCCTGCCCCGGTGCGCACCTTCACCGCCGTACCGAGGTTGTCACCGACGACGGTCCCGTCCTTTACCTTCCCGAAGATGTCGACCACCATCACGTCGCGCTGCTGGAGGCTCTCGATGACCCACGAGTTCTGGCCACCGCTGGTCGAACGGCCCTCGGCCTCGCCCGTCTGCTGCACGACGGCGTGGAAATCGGCCCGGTAGGGCAAGAACTGCGCCGTCAGCGCCCGGCCCACCGTCACCCGGCCCGGGTGGGTCTCGCGCCAGCCCCCTTCGAACTGGAGGGGGTAACCGTGGGGGTGCAAGACGTTCCACGCTTGTTCGGTCGTGGCCGCCAGGAGCCGGTCGAGCACCTCGTCGGGGACACGGGGACGCCCGTCAGCGAACCGCCCGAACGGGTTGAGCGGCGTGAGCGCCTCGAGCTCTTCGGGGGTGGGCTGTATGTGCATCGTGAGCGGCTCACTTTCCTCGGACGGGCGCACGTAGCGCAGAGCGGCCTATGCGGGCCTCCTCAGGACCGCCAGACCGCGTCGCGGAGAGCCCGGATATAGCCGAGAGCATATAAGCGACCATAGGCCGAGTAGCCGGGGTGTTCGTTGCTGTCACCGTCGACGGTGGGGACGTGGTCGGGGCGCAGCGGCCCGTCGAAGCCGACCTCCTTGTACGCCTGCATGCATGCCACCAGGTCGGTCTGGCCTTCGTCATGCCAGGTCTCGACAAACTTCTCCGCCGTCCCTCTCACGTCGCGGAGGTGCACGAAGAAGATCTTCTTCTGACGGCCGAAATGCCGGATGACCGCGGGAAGGTCATCGGTCATGAGCGCGAAGTTGCCCTGGCACAGGGTGATCCCGTTGCACTCGCTGGGTACGAGGTCCAAGAGCCGCTGGTAATTGTCCACGCTGCGCATGATCCGCCCGACGCCTCGTATGGGCGAAAGGGGCGGGTCGTCGGGGTGCATGGCCAGCCTCACACCGGCCCGCTCCGCCACCGGGACAACCTTGCGTAAGAAATATTCGAGCGTCTCCCAGAGCTTTTCCTCGCTGATGGGGCCCAGCTGGCTCGGGGGCGCGCCGGCCAGTTTCGAGGCGTCGAACTCGCTCACCAGCGAACCGCCCCGGCCCCGCACCGCTGTTGCCGTCCGCACCCAGTTGAAGTCGGTCATCCACTCGTAGCACCAGACCGGTATGTGCAGCTTGCCCATGTTCTCGAGCAGGCGGCACACCGTCTCGATCTCGTCGTCGCGTCCGGCCGACCCGCGCTTGGCCTTGTTGAGCGGGGGGCGGGCTTCGATGACTATGAGCTCGAACCCCGAAGCACGGTAGTCCTCTTGCAGGCGCAGTAAGGGTAAAAAGTCCCAGGGTTCCTCACCTCCGGGGCCGGACGCCTCGACCACGGGCAGGCCGCCGACCACGTACTCGACCCCGGCCTGGGAACACAGACGGCTGGTGCGCGACGGTCCCGAAGACCACAGTGCTTCGGCGATCTTTATCATGCTGATTTGCTCATGCTGATTTGCTCATGCTGATTTGCTCATGCTGATTTGCTCATGCCGATTGCTCATGCCGATTTGATCATGGCGGGCCCGCTCAGGCCCGCAGCTCGACCAGGGTGCCGAACGGGTCGGCCCGCACCGCTTCTTCGGCAAAGTGGCAGGCCACGTCGTGCCCGTCACCGACTGTCCGCAACAGCGGTTCTTCGCTCCGGCAACGCTCCTGCGCCAGCGGGCAGCGGGTGTGGAACCTGCACCCCGGTGGCGGCGCCAGCGAGCTCGGCACCTCGCCGGCGACCACGACACGTGCCTTCTCCCGGCTGGCCACCGGGTCAGGGACCGGTATGGCCGCGAACAGGGCTTGGGTGTAGGGGTGGTGAGGGCGGGCGTAGAGGGGGTCCCGGTCAGCCAGCTCGACGATCTTGCCCAGGTACATGACAGCTACGCGGTCGCTCATCTGGCCGACGACGGCGAGGTCGTGGGCAATGAACAGGTAGGACAGGCCGAGGCGGGTCTGCAGGTCGGTCAGCAGCGCCAGGATCTGGGCCTGGACCGACACGTCCAGGGCGGACACAGGCTCGTCGAGCACGACGAGGGCGGGCTCGACGGCCAGTGACCGGGCGATCCCGATGCGCTGGCACTGGCCGCCCGAGAACTCGTGGGGGAACCGGTAGACGGCGTCGGCCGGGAGCCCGACCAGTTCGAGCAACTCCTCTACGCGCCGGCGCCGCTGGCGTCGCGGCACCAGGTTGTGGAGCACGAGCGGCTCAGCGATGAGCTGGCCCACGGTGTGCCGGGGATTGAGCGCACCGACCGGGTCCTGGAACACTATCTGCATATGCCGGCGCAGGTCCTTGAGCGCGCCCGCCCTGAGTGACGACAGGTCCCGGCCCTCGAAGCGCACGGTCCCCGACGTCGGGCGTTCCAGGTAAAGCACGGTGCGGCCCGTGGTCGACTTGCCGCAGCCGCTCTCGCCCACCAGGCCCAGGGTTTGGTGGCTGCCGAGCGAAAAGCTGACCCCGTCGACGGCGTGGACAGTCTCGTGGGAGCGGACGACCTTGCCCGGCCCCCGGATGTGGTAGTGCACCACCAGGTCGTGGACTTCGAGGAGCGGGCCTCGGTCCCCGCCGGCTTGGGGCCCGTTTGTGCTTTGGGCGACGGGGCCGGTCATTTTGCCACCGCCGCACCTTGGTCGACCGGGTCCCAGCAGGCCACCAGGTGGGCCGGCGCCAGGGGCTCGAGCGGGGGTGTCTCCGTGCGGCAGCGGTCGGCGGCTCGCGGGCAGCGGGGGGCGAAGGGGCACCCGGTGCTGATCGTGGTGACCTGGGGCGGGAGCCCGGGGATGGTTTCGAACACCCGTGAACGGGTCCTGGTGAGCCGGGGCACGCAGCGCAGCAGGCCCACCGTGTAGGGATGGGACGGGCGGTCGAAAAGGTCGAAGACGGTGGCGGTCTCCATCACCCGGCCGGCGTACATGACCACCACGCGGTCGCAGTGGCCGGCCACTATGCCGAGGTTGTGGGTGATGAGGACCGCGCCCAGGTTGGAGCTGGCCACCAGGTCGTCCATGAGCTCGAGGATCTGGGCCTGGATGGTCACGTCCAGGGCCGTGGTCGGTTCGTCGGCGATGAGCAGCCGGGGCTGGCAGGCCATGGCCAGGGCGATGATGACCCGCTGGCGCTGGCCACCGCTCAGGCGGTGCGGGTACTCGTGGATGCGGGTCAGGGGGTCCGGTATGCCGACCGACCGGAGGGCTTCGACGGCCCGCTGCCGCCCCTGGGCCTTGCTGAGCCCCAGATGGAGGGACAGGACCTCCAGGAAATGCGACTCGATCGTGATGACCGGGTTCAGCGAGCTGAGCGGGTTTTGGGGGATCATGCCTATCTGGCCGCCCCGCACGTCGTGCATGGCCGCCGATGACAACCCGAGGATGTCGTGGCCCTCGAAAAGGATCTGGCCGGACGTGACCCGGCCCGGGGAAGGGACCATCCGCATCACCGACTGGGCGGTAACGCTCTTGCCCGAGCCGCTCTCGCCCACCACGCCCAGGCGCTCACCGGCCCGGACGTGAAGGCTCAAGCCCTGCAGGGCATGGATCGTGCTCCGCTCCAGCGGGAACGACACGCTCAGGTCCCGGATCTCGAGCAGGGGCGTCCCGGAGCCCCCCGGCCCCTTTGTCGCCACCCCGACGGCCGGGCCCTGGCCCTGGTCGCTCACGTCCCTACCTCGAGGTCGGGTCGAGGGCGTCGCGCAACCCGTCGCCCAGGAAGCTGAAGGACAGGCAGGCCAGCCCGATGCAGCCGATCGGCACCAGCACCAATAGCGCGTCGATGGGGAGGTAAGTCACCGAGTCGTTGATCATCTTGCCCCAGTCGGCCAGCGGGTCCTGGATGCCCAACCCGAGGAAGCTGAAGCCGGCGGCGGTGAAGATCACGTAGGGGATCTGCTGGACGAAGAAAACGATGATGGGGCCGACGGCGTTGGGGAGGATGTGGACCAGGGTGATACGCCACGACGGCGCCCCCAGGGCCCGGGCCGCGTGCACGAAATCGCGCTCCCGCAGGGCCAGGTACTGGGCCCGGGCCAAACGGCTGAAACCGACCCAAAGCGTGATGCCGATGAACAGCGCCAACTTCCACACGTTGACGCCGAACACGATGATGAAAAGCAGGGCGGCCAGGATGGTGGGGACCATCTGGAACAGCTCGTACAGCCTGAGGGTGACCCAGTCGAACACGCCGCCCCACCAGCCGGCCAGGATACCTAGGGGCAGGCCGATGACCAGGCCGACCACCGGCGCCCCGATGGCCACCGTCATCGAAGTGCGGTCACCCCAGATGGCCCTGGTCAGCGTGTCCCGGCCGATCTGGTCCGTGCCGAGCCAGTGGTGCCAGCTGGCACCGGCCAGGACCGAGCTCAAGTCGGTTGCCGTGTCGCTGTGGGGGGCGATCCAGGGGGCCAGGATCCCTACCAGCAGTATGAACACGGCAACGACGCCGGCCACCAGGGCCAGGCGGTTTTGGCGGTAGCGGTACCAGGCAGCGTGCCAGAAGCTGTCGCTGCTCCTGCGGGCGGCGGTCGGCACCGGCGGCCCGGCTGCCACCGGCACGGCCGTCACCGTGACACTCCTTGGAGCCGGACCCGCGGGTCGACCAGGACGTAAGCGATATCGGACAATATGAAGCACAGACCCCATAGCGCGGCGACGATCAGGACCAGGGCCATGATCAGGGGGTAGTCACGGCGCAGGCTGGCGGTGGTGAAGTAGGCGCCGAGGCCGGGCAGGGAGAAGGTGGCCTCGATGAAAATGGAGCCGGTCAGGATGTTGGGGATCCACGGCCCCATGATCGTGATCAGCGGGATGAGCGAGGTGCGCAGGATGTACTTCCACAGCAGGTGCCGTTCCGACAGGCCCCGGGCGCGGCCCATGCGCACGTAGTCGGCGTAGGTGACCTCGAGCGTGCTGGCCCGGGTGTAGCGCTCCATCAGGGCCATGGGGTAGAGGGAGAAGGCGATGACGGGCATGATGACGTCCTCCACCGTGCCCCAGCCCCCCACCGGCAGCCAGCCGAGGCGCACGGCGAAGACCTCGATCATCAAGAAACCGATCACGTAGTTGGGCAATGCCACGCCGATGGTCGAGACAACGGCGGTGATCACGGAGTCGATCCAGGTGTTGTGCTTGATGGCGGCGATGCAACCGAAGAAGAGGCCCAGCGTGTAGGACAGGACGATGGTCAGGCCGCCCACGATCAGGGTGATGGGCCAGGCCGAAGCGATGAGCTGGTTGACCGTCATCGTCGGCTCCTCGAAGGGGATGCCCAGGTACCCGTGCAGCAGCTGCCAGAGCCAGTTAAGGTACTGCCTCCAGATGGGCTCGGCCAAGCCGTAGCGCACCATGATGTTGTGCATGGCAGCGGGGCTCAGGACCCCCTGGGTGAAGGTGAACGGGCCGCCGGGGACGGCGTGCATCATGCCGAAGATGGCGATCGTCGCCAGGAGCAGGGTAAAGAGCAGCGATAGGAACCGCTGGGCGAGGTAGGAGACCACTGGGCTGCTCCTTTCGGGTCTGGGCCCAGATTGCGGGTGGTCGGTTTTGCCGCCTCCGGCCTGGCCCCGGGACGGGCCGGTTGGCGGGGCGGAGGCCCTCTAGCGCCAACGGGCGCTGTCGGGGAACACCCCCGGCAGCGCCCGTTGAACGGAGGCCGGTTTAGCTCAGAGCCCGCCCTCGCTCTGGCGCGGGTACTGGCCGACGTTGTTGGCGATGTACAGCCCTTGCTGGTTGGTGGAGTGGGGGTAGAAGCCGGGCCACTGGATGCCGTCGTAGCCGAGGTAGTTCTTGGCCAGGGTCGGGCCCTCGACGTAAGGCCACATCAGGTAGCCGCCCAGGCCGTGGAAGACGAACACGGCCGGTGCCTGCGAGGTCATCAGGATCTGGGCCTCGGAGTAGATCTCGGCCCGCTTACTGGTCTGGAAGGCGGCCATGCCCTCGGCCAGTAGGTTGTCGTACTGGGCGTTGTCCCAGTCGTGACGGCCGCCACCCTTGTACACGCCCAGCATGTTGGAGGCGTCGAAGTAGTCCATGCCGTAGGAGATGAAGCCCATCTCGATCTCGGTTTCGGGCAGGGCTTCCATCTTCTTGTAGAACGTGGCGTTGTCCAGTTCCTGCAGCAGCAGCGTGGCGTTGCCGTTGAAGAGGACCTGGTTCCAGTTTTGGGCCAGGGCCTGGACGACCGACCCGGTGGTGACGGGGCCGATGGCGCCCACGGCCGCCGGGTAGCTGAAGGTCACCTCGGGGAAGTTCTTGCCGCCCGGGTACCCGGCCTCGGCCAGGAGCTTCTGGGCCTGGCTGGGGTTGTAGTTGGTGTACTTCTTCAACGGCTCGTCGATGGCGAAGGGGTAGCCGTCCATCAGGTACCCATAGGCGGGGGTGGCCAGCGGCGCCAGCAGGGCGCTGATAAGGGAGTCGCGGTCGCAGGCGTGGGCGAAGGCCTGGCGCACCTTCAGGTTGTTGAAGGGCTTCGCCTTGGTCTTGAAGAAGACGTAGTAGATGCGGAAGTCGACCGGGTTGAGGTACGGCGTCAGCTTGTTGATCCTCGGGGTCGCCTTGGCGATGGCCAGGTCGGTCTTAGACAGGGAGATGTCAGAGTTGTAGTCGACGGCGCCGGTCTCCAGGAACGGCAGGTAGTCGGCGCTGCTGATCTTGGCGACCTGGTACTGGATGGGCGAGCCGAACCCGGCGTTGTACTTCGGGTTGGGCTCGAGCACCACGTCGGTCGTCGGGTTGAACGACTTGAGGAGGTAGGGGCCCATGGAGATGACAGTGGCCGGGTTGGTGTTGTACATGCCATTGCCGTACTTGGCCAGGCCCGCCGCCGACAGCGGCATCGAGTAGAGCATGGCGTAGGCCATGAAGGCCACCGGCCCTTCGGTAGTGACAACGAAGGTGTACTTGTTGGCGCCCACGCCCACGCCGATGGAGTTGACGGGTGCCTTGCCCGCCACCGCCTCGGTGTAGTTCTTGATGACGCCCGACCAGTACCAGACAAAGTCCCAGGCGTGCTTGGGGTCGGCCGAGTAGCGGAACGTCTCTACGAAGTCGTTGGCGGTCAGCTCGTTGCCGTCGCTCCACATGATCCCCGGCGTGATGTAGAACTCCCACGTCGTGGTCGAGGTCTGCTTCCAGCTGTGAGCGACACCCGGCACGATCTGGTAGGCGTTGTTGATGCGCACCAGTGGCGTGGAGAAGTTGTCGGCCAGAGGGGCCCGGGAGTAGACGGTCTCATAGAAGTCGAAAGCCCTGTAGACGGCCCCGACCGGGTTCCGGTAGTCCACGAAGAACTGGTCGGCCGCCGGGGCCATGTTGGGGAAGCTCGGCGCACCGGCCGCGGTCAGTGTCCTGCGAAGCGAAGCCGGTCCCAGCAACTCCCGGCCGATTTCGGCGCGCCTCGCCAAGGCCGCCGCGAGCGCAGTTGCCCCGCCGGCCACCATGAACTGCCGGCGGCTCATGTCCGGCAACATCCCGGTACGCGCCGTCTCCTTGGCCCCGCGGTCCGATGGTCCCAATTCAGCCATTATTGGCCCCCCTTTTTGTTCATTGGTTAGTTGATTGTTGCACTTTCGGCTTCAGATAACAATCAGCCCGTCTTCTGGCTGATTTCATCAAGCAGGTCCCATGCGGCCCCGATGATGGTGGACGTATCGATGCCGAAATGTCTGTACAGGTCGTCGATCTCGCCCGACTGGCCAAAGTCACTTACGCCGAGGCAGGTGACCGGAGATTGGTTGATGGCCCCTAGGAACGACAACGTGTGCGGGTGCCCGTCGAGCACGGCTACCAGCGGCGCGGCCCGTTCGAGCGGGAAAAGTTCCTCCAGTATTCCTATTGGCGCACTGTCCAATCCCCGCCGAGCTTGGACGGCACGGAAGACCAGGTCGGCAGAAGTCAGGCAGGTCACGTCGCTGGTCACACCATCGTTCTCTAGGGCGTCGGCGGCAGCCAGCATTTCGGGGATGATAGCGCCCATTCCCACCAGGCTGACCATCGGCCGTCCCTCGCACTGGCGGAGCCGGTAGCCACCAGCCAGTACGCCCTGGCGGCGGCGTTCGCGGGCCTGTGCGCCATCGGGCAGGGCGGCGAGGGCCTGGTCGACCGGCCGGGAGCTCAGCCGGAAGTAGGCCGACTCGCCGTCCCCCAAACCGAGGCGGCCCAGGGCGTGCAGAAGGGCCCATTCCAGGTCCTGGACGAAGGCCGGTTCCCACGCCGTGCAGCGGGGTTGCTCGAGGCCAACCGAAGGCGTGATGACCGACTGGTGGGCCCCGCCCTCGGGAGCCAGGGTGACGCCCGACGGTGTGCCGACGAGTATGGACTGGCCTCCGGCGTAGATGCCGAACGACCAGGGCTCGAGGGCGCGGGTTATGAACGGGTCGTACAACGTCCCGATCGGCAGCAGCGGCTCGGCGTCACGCGACCACGTGAGGCCGAGCTCGGAGAGCAGCCCGACCAGGTTGACCTCGGCGATCCCAAGCTCGATGTGCTGGCCCTTTTGGGACTGGCGCCAATGGACGAGGGTGGACCGGTCCGCTTCGAACCAGTCCGAGTGCTCGTCCATGTGCCACATGCCGACATGGTTCAGCCAGCTGCCGAGGTTGGTGGAGGAGGCGACGTCGGGGCTGACGGTCACGACCCGGGCGGCTATCTCCGGTGCCGCCCGCGAGAGGTCGAGCAGGAACCGCCCGAGGGCTTGTTGAGTCGACTCGCGGCCCTGGTGGGCTCGGTCGAACTCGGTCGGCGGCCGGAGCGGGGCCCTCGGCTGCGGCGCGGGACGCGACAGGCGTCGGGCGGCGGCCGCGCAGGCCAAGCCCTCCGGGCTGTCGGGCGCGAAGTTGGCCCACGGGGCCACCGGGTCGGCCCCCAGGTCGAGGCCGAGCTGGTGCCACTGCTCGTCGGTCAGCAGCGCCGAGTGGTTACCGGGGTGGCCCTCCGTGGGCAGGCGCCAGGCTTTGATCGTGTAGGCCAGGACCACCGACGGCCGATCGGTGACCTGGTCGGCGGCGGCGAAGGCTTCCAACAGGTCACCGAGGTCGTGACCACCGAGGTTGCGCAGGCTGGCGGCGATGGTGGCATCGTCGAGGTCGCCGAGCAACCGGCTGAGGCCGGCGCGGTCCGGGCCCGAGCCGGCCACCGCAGCGCGCAGCTCGCTCGGCGGTAGGCGCAGCGCGTACTGGTACTCCTCGTTGCTCATGGCGTCGATACGCCGCTCGAGCAGGTCACCATGCTCCAGTGCGAACAGTTCCCGCAGGTGGGCACCGTACTTGAGCATGATCGTGTTCCAGCCCGCAGCGGCGAACATGTCCCTTATGCGGGTGCCGGCCATGCCGGGGACCACCCGGTCGAGTGACTGGCGGTTGAGGTCGACTATCCACAGGACCTCGCCGAGCCGCGGCACCATGGGGTCGACGAGGGCCTCCCACACCGGACCTTCGTCGAGCTCGGCGTCCCCGACGAGGGCGATGCTCCGCCCGCCCATCTGGCCGCCGGTCCCGTCCCCCCCGAAGTGCGTCGACACATAGCGGTGGGCTATGGCGCTCCAGATCGATGCCGTGGCACCGATCCCTACCGACCCGGTGGAAAAATCGACCGGGTCGTGGTCCTTCGTCCGGCTCGGGTAGCTCTGGACGCCGCCGTAGGCCCGCAGCTCGGTGAGGTAGCGCTCGTCGAGCCGTCCCAATAGGTAGTTGATGGCGTGCAGGACGGGGGAGGCGTGCGGCTTCACCGATACCCGGTCGGCGGCCTCGAGGTGGCGTAGGTACAGAGCCGTCATGATGCTCACCATCGAGGCCGAAGACGCCTGGTGGCCGCCGACCTTCAGGCCGTCATGGGTGCCGCCGGCCCGGTTGGCATGGTGGACCATGCTGACCGCCAACCACAGGACGCGGCGCTGGATGTTCTCGAGTAGCTCCAGCTCCTGGTTGGAGCTTGCCTGCGCCCGCAGCTTGGCGCCCGCGATCATAAAGCGACGATAGCCGGGGGCTCCCTCGCTTCCTAACTAACTGCCATACAGGGGCGGTAGGACGCAACATTTTGACTCTGATAAGGCGGCAAATGATAGATTATTGCGGTGACAGGGGCTCTCAGCAACATAGACACCATTGACGGGCAGATAGTCCGGCTCCTGCAGCAGAACGCCCGCCGCACCTACGGCTCCATCGGGCAGGAGGTCGGGCTCTCGGCCCCGGCGGTCAAACGGCGCGTCGACCGCCTGGAGGCGACCGGCGTCATCCGTGGTTACACAGCGCTCGTCGACCACGCCTACCTCGGCCAGGCGGTCGAGGCGTTCGCCGAACTGCGCTTCGCCGGGAGCACCCGGGTCGACGACATCGAGGAGATCGCCCACGACGTCCCCGAGGTGCACGCCATCTTCACGGTGGCCGGGGACCCGGACGCGCTCGCCTGGATCCGCGTCAGCGACGTGCAGGACCTCAAGCGCGTCATCGACCGGCTGCGCAGTAGCGGGAAGGTCACCGGTACCAAGACGCTGATGGTGCTGAGCTCCTCGGTGCGCACTCCGGCGTGAGCCGCAAAGGCCCGCTGGTAACATTCCAGGCATGTTGAACCCCGAGGTAAAACCAGGAGAGTTTACGGCCGTCGACCGGTTCATTTTCGAGTCCTGGGGCTATTTCGTCATCCCCGACGTGCTCTCGGCCGACGAGGCGGCCGAGTGCTACGCCGCTTCAGAGCGGATGCACGCGCAGCGCGAGCGCGGCTTCGGCCAGCTCGGCCGGGGCTACGAAACCGAGCCGTCTCTTGAGCAGTTGATCGACCATCCGGCCGTTCTGCCCAAAATCCGCGGGCTTTACGGCGACCGGTTCATCCTGCAGGCGTGCTGGACCACCATGCAGCCCGCCCACGGCGGTACGGGCCGCTGGCACCAGGACGGTTCCAATGCCTACGACTTCAAATTGCTCGGGTACCCGGTCCCCCTGGTCCAGCTGCGGGCCTCGTACCTTTTGACGGACCAGACCGAGCCCGGGATGGGCAACATGGAGCTGGTCCCCGGGAGCCACCGCAGCCAGGTCCCGCTCCCTCCCGAGGTGAGCGGCGCCGGCGACGACGTCGCCATAGGCCACGTGATCTGTGCCTCGGCCGGCTCGGTCCTCGTTTTTCACAACGCCGTCTGGCACCGCACCTACGCCCACCACGGCGACCGCGACCGCTACACGGCGCACTACATATACAGCCCGCCCTGGGCCCGCAGCGCCGACCGCCTGGAAAACTCACCGGAGTTCCTCGAGCGCACGACACCGCTGCGCCGGGCGCTCATGGGCGAGTTCTCCCGTCCTGACGCCCCCTATGGGGCCAATTACGACCCGCCGCCGTTCGCCTCCTAATTTTCGCAATTACCACTGGTAGTCGCCCGGCTTTGAGCCGGACAGGAAGTCCCGGACGCCGGCGGCCATGCGCTCGTAGTCGGCCGGCCGGTTGTACACGTGGGCGGAAAGCCGGATGGCACCATGGCCGTCCCAGGCGCCCACGGCCATCTCGACCCCGAGGGCGACCATGTGCTCCTGCAACGCCTGGGCCTGCTCGCGGGTGTCGGCTCTCCCGGGGGGCAGGGGCACAATGGCCATGCTTAGGCCGGTGTCGTGGTGCAGTTCGCTCGAAGGCACGCCCAGGGCCTCGGCCACTGTGGCCTGGGCCCAGCACACGAGGGCTTCGTTGTGGGCCCGTACCCGGTCCCAGCCGAGCGAGCCGAGCAGGTCGAGCGTGATGGGGGCGGCCAGCCAGGCGGTGAGGTCGTCGGTGCCGATCCGTTCGAACGACAGCGGGAACCCGTCGAGCTCGGCCCACGATACGACCAGGGGGAGCATTTGCTCCCGCCATTGCGGTGCCACCCACAGCGCGCCGGTCCCAGCGGGCGTGCACGCCCATTTGTGGAGATTGCCGACCCAGAAATCGGCGCCGTACTTGGGCACGTCGAGGGGCAGCATCCCCGGCGCATGGGCGCCGTCGACCAGTACCGCGGCCCCGAAGCGGTGCCCGACGGCCGCCACCGCCTCTATGGGGAAGCGGCGGGCCGTGGGCGAGGTGACCTGGTCGACGACGACGAGACCGGTGCGGTCCGAGCAGTGCTCGGCGAAGATGGCGGTGATCTCCTCGTTGGTGCTGTGGACGGGGACCTCGGCCACAACCCGGGTGGCGCCGGTGCGGGCGCACAACCGGTCGAGCGCAGTGGCAACGGCGCCGTAGGCGTGGTTGGTCGAAACGATCTCGGCGCCCGGCTCGAGCGTCAGCGATTGGACGACGGCCGAGACACCGGCACTGACGTTGCTGACCAAGGCGACCTCTTCGGGACCGGCCCCGACAAATCGGGCCACCTCGCCCCTAGCCACGGTCACCAGGCCCGGGCACTCCCGGTAGAACCAGCGTTGTGGATGGACCGCCATCCGGGCGCGGAACTCGTTTTGTGCCACCATCACCGGTCCGGGAACGGCGCCGTACGAGCCGTGGTTGCAGTGCGCCACCTCAGGGTCGAGGATCCAAAGACGGCGGACATCTTCCCAGTCGTCGCCCCAGATCGGGTTGGCGCTCTTTGCCACGGCCCCTCCTCTTGTCGCCTCTTCCCAGCCACGCGTTTGGCGTGCCGTGGGCACTGTAACCGCTGGCGTACCGCTCGGCCCGTCTCTCCGGAGGCCCGGTACGGGCCCTGAGCTAGGTTGCGTCAATGATCTCGAACGATAGTGGTGCCCCGCGCACATGGATGGCCTCGCACACTCACCGTTCCTGGCTGTTGGGCCAGGCGCAGCGTCTTTTCGACTTCTTCCGCTCGTCGCTGGGCGAGGACGGCCGGTTCGCCGATCTCGATGACGACGGCCGGCCCGTCCAGTTCCGTGACGCGACTCAGAGCGTGCCCGGTCAGAGGTTGCTGACAGTGGCGCGGGCCGTGCACTGCTATTCCCTCGGCGAGATGCTCGGCGTGCCCGGCTGCGCCTCGATCGTCGAGCACGGCCTGCGAGCGCTCTGGGACGAGCACCGCGACCCGAAGTCCGGTGGCTACGTCCAGATCGTCGACGCCACCGGGCCCGTCGACGGGACCAAGTCGGCCTACGGCCACGCCTTCGTGCTGTTGGCGGCGTCGAGCGCCCTGACCGCCGGACACGATGCCCGGGGGCTCTTTGAGGACGTACGCGCCGTCATCGACGAGCACTTCTGGTCCGACCAGGACGGCGCCGCGCGGGAGGCCTTCGCCGGCGACTGGGACGAGCTCGAGCCGTACCGGGGCGCCAACGCCAACATGCACTTGTGCGAGGCGTTCCTGGCCGCGGCCGACGCCACCGGGGACGAGGCGCTGGCCGAGCGGGCCGCCCGTATCGCGCAGCTGCTCATCGACCGTCACGCCCGCGCCCACGCCTGGATGCTGCCGGAGCACTACGACACGGCATGGCAGCCCCTTCTCGGTTACAACCGTGACCGCACCGATTACGACCTCTTCCGGCCCTATGGGGCCACCATCGGGCACATGCTCGAGTGGTCTCGGCTGTTGCCCTCGGCCTGGATAGCCACAGGCAAGAGCGACGCCTGGATGCCCCAAGCCGCCGTGGAACTGTTTGCTGCCGCCGTCCGGCTGGGCTGGGACAACGAGCACGGTGGCCTGGGCTTTACCGTTGACTGGGACGGCTCGCCCGCCAACCCCGACCACTACTGGTGGCCGATAGCCGAGGGCATCTCAGCCAGCGCCTTCCTCCTCCACCTCACCGCTGAGCCGTTGTACGAGGAGTGGTACCGCAGGTTCTGGGACTTCGCCGGCTTCCACCTCATCGACTACGCCCGGGGCGGCTGGTACCCCGAACTCGGCCCGACCAACCGACGCAAGGTCGGCCTGTGGTACGGGAAGCCCGATCTCTACCACGCTCTCCAAAGCTGCCTGCTGCCATTGCTGACCCCGGCGCCGTCGCTCGCCGGGGCGCTAAAGGACCTCCCGCCCGTGACGTAGTTACGCGTCCATTTCTATGCCCCAGTTAATTGGGGAAGGGGTTAATTGGGGAGGGGGCGTCGCACAAAATATTCGGGCACTTTGCGCTGCTTCACAAATATGGGGAACATTTCCCGCCAGGCGCTGATCAGGGACGGGTATGCAGGCGGGCACCCGGGGCCGATCAGTTCATGGAGCCGGGGGAGAGCATGGAAAGGTACGGTCGGGTACATGTGGTGCTCGACGTGGTAGTTCATGTTCCAGTGCAACAGCCGGGTCACCGGGTTGACCAAGACGGTCCGGGTGTTGAGGCGCCAGTCCGGCACATTTTCAGCCAGGCCCCCGTGGTGCACGGCGCTGACGACGCCCGTGTACATCTCCAGCATGCGGGCACCGAAAAGGAACAGGATGGGCCACCAACTGTGCAGGCCTATCGCCAGGCCTATAACAGCCAGGTAACAGGCGAGCTGGGCGCGCGCCGACCAAACGACCTTGCGGTATTGGTTGGGCGGGACGCATATCCGCGTCGCCTTGCTCACCGGCACCAGGGGATGGAGGGCGTCCTGCACCGTGTACGACATATTGGTGAACGTGCCCTGGACGCGGAACAGGGTGTTGACGACGACGAGCCAGAGCCGCGGCGGTTTTTCCCACTCGATCTCGAGATCGGTGCCCCGGTAATAGGTATAGGTGTGGTGGCGGGCATGCACCCACCGGTCGCGGACCGCCTCTTTGAAGGTGAGGACGCCCGCCACCCAGTGCACGGTCTCGTTCAGCCAGGTGCTGCGGAACGCCGTGCGGTGGTGGGTCTCGTGCTCGATCGAATCGCTGTAGGTGAACACACACCCGTACAGGATGAAGAACAGCACCGTCCAGCCCACGCCGAAACCGGCCACGCACAGACCGGCGAACAGGGCCAGGAGCGCCACGTAAGCAAGCAACCTGAGCAGGCCCTCCAGGTTGGTGCGCCGCTGTAGCAGGCGTAGCTCCTGCCGCTCCAGCGGGACCACGTACCAGTCAGGCTCTTGGATGTCCGGCACTGAAACAACCCCCCTTACCTCATCCGGTGATGCTCCGGCCAGGATAGAAGACGGACCGGGCGCGCGCACGTGCCTAGTGGCGGCGGCGTCACGCCCATTGGACGCCGGCGCCCTCAGTCCAGGCGGAGGCCCATCAGTACCGAGTCCCAGAGCTCGCCGTTGCTGCGGCGGTAATGGCGGACCTTGCGACCTTCTTCGACAAAACCTGCCTTGCGGTACAGCTGGAGCGCGGGGGTGTTGTCCGGCCAGGCTTCCAGGGCGAGCTTGTGTGCGCCGGCGGCCCGGGCCCAGGCGATGGCGGCTTCGAGAAGGGCCGTCCCTACGCCCTTTCCTCTCCATCCTTCGGTCACGAGCATCCCGATGTCGGCGACGCCGTAGGGCTCCAGCACCACCGATATGTGCCCCACCACCCCGGGACCGGCCACCGCGAAACCGGCCGACGGCGCCGCGCCGGCGAGCATCAACGTAAACGTCTCGGCGACCATCAAAGCGGACGTCTCGGCCGACATCAGCGTCCTGAGCCTCTCGCGCCGGGCGTCACGGTCGAAGGGCACTTCGGTGCCGATCCAGCGTCCTTCGGCGGCGACGGCCCATATCGCGTCGACGATCGCGTCGAGGTCGGCCTGGACCGCAGGGCGGACCAGGCCGCGCCCGACGTGGCCCCGGTTCGTCTCTATGGGCCCAGTATGCCGGGCAGGGCCCCAGCCACCAGGCGGCCGCGGGACACGACGGCGACCAGTTGGTCGGTGCGCAGGTCGGCGGCGTCCAACCAGGGACGGCCCCGCATGACAAGGAGGTCGGCCCCGAACCCGGGGGCGATCGTGCCTACCACCGCCCCCAAGCCGACTACCGCCGCGGCTTGCGAAGTCGCCGCCTGCAGAGCTTGCTCCGGGCTCAGGCCCAGCACCTCGCCCATGCGCCGGACTTCGGCCATCTGGTCGCCGAAGGCCACGTGGTGGCCGTTGGCGTCGGTGCCGAGGACGAACCGGACGCCCAGGCCGGCGGCGTGGCGCAAGAGCTTGTCCCTCTCGGCCACCAGCAGCGCCGCCTTTTGTCTGGCCTCGGGCGTGACCGGCACCGAGCCGCCGGCGATGGCCTCGTTGATGAGCAGGGTCGGCGCCACCGTCGTGCCCTGGGCGGCGGCCTGGCGGGCCTGGTCGGCCGTCATCAGGGTCCCGTGCTCGATGGAGTCCACGCCCTCGTCCAGCGCCACCTGGATCCCCGCCGCACTGTGGGCATGGGCGGCCACCGGTAGGGCGAGGGCGTGCGCTTCGTCCACGATGGCCTGCACTTCGGCTCGGGTGTAGTTGCGCCATTCGCTGCGGTCGCCCATAGACAGCACCCCGCCGCTGGTGGTGATCTTGATGCCGTCGGCGCCGGCGCGCGCCCACGTGCGCACCAGGCGCCGGCACTCGTCCGCTCCGTCCGCGGTGGGCCGGCGTTGGGCCGCGGCCGGCGGGGTGAACAGGTCGCAGTGCCCCGCCGTCATGCCGACCACGCAGTGAACGACCAGACGAGGGCCGTCCATCAGGGACTGGTCGAAAGCCCGGCGGAGCGCGATCTGAGCCTCGTCACCGGCCAGGTCCCGCAGCGTGGTCACACCCTGGCGCAGGGCCCGTTGGGCGTGAGCCAGGCCATGGAGGACCTGTTCCTCCCGCGTCGTCGTGAGCGGCCAGGTGAAAAAGTCGGCCGGACCGGGCCCGGCGTGGCCCACCAGGTGGACGTGCGTGTCGACCAGCCCGGGAACGACGCACAGCTCGGGCAGGAGGGGGTCGGGGGCCCGCTCCACTTTTGTCAGCTTGTCGCCGTCCCACTCGACCAGGCTCGGGCCGAGGTCACGGTGGCCGTCCCACAGGGTTATCCCTTCGATGCGCAGGAGCAGCTCCTCTAGGCTGGCGACCGGACCGCCACAAGATAAGGGCAGCCACCAGATGTTAAGGGCGTACAGTCCCGCGCCGCCAGGCGCTCCCGCTGTGCTCCCGTTTGGGGCCCTCGAGCAGCACGGCCCCCACCTCCCGCTGTCGACCGACACCATCATGGCGACGTGGTTGGCCGAGCAGGTGGCCGACGCCGTCCACGGTTGGCTCCTGCCCGCCGTCCCGCTCGGGGACACGGCTGCCAACGAGAGTTTCCCGGGGACGGTGTCCCTGTCGTTCGACACCGTCCGCTCGATAGTCATCGATGTCGGGCGCGGCCTACGACGGTCAGGCTTTCCCTGCCTCATCGTCGTGAACGGCGACTTCGGCAACCAGGCGCCGCTGCGGGTGGCGGCGCGCGACCTGGCCCGCAAGGACAACTGGCCCGTGCTCGTGATCGACTACCCCGGGCTCGACGAGGTGGCGGCGCAGGTGTGCGAGACGCCACCGGCCGGGCCCGGGTTCTACCACGCCGACGAAGTCGAGACCTCGGCTGTCCTCGCCCTGCGTCCCGACCTGGTGCACCTCGACCGGGCCGTGGCGAGCTACCCGGAGATGCCCCTGACCCTGGGGGCGACGCCGACGGACCTGGCCCGGTTGTCGCCGTCGGGGGTCTTCGGCGACCCGCGCCCGGCGGACGCCGGCAAGGGCAGCACGCTACTGGCCCTGCTGGCCGAAAGAGCGGTCGCTCTGGCCCGGGCCTTCCTGGCCGACCAGGGCGGGGCGCCCGCGGCCGAATAGGGGCCCATTACGTGAAGAGTTGATGAACCGGCCTTCTCTCCCGGAGGGCCAAAGGCCGGCAAACTCTAGGATCCCGGGCGTGAGAGACCAGGTAGACGCCGGTGTGCGGGCCAGAGCCGTTAGGGCGGCCCTGGGCGACGAGCCCTTTGACCTGTTGCTGAGCGGGGGCAGGGTGGTGGACGTGGGCACGGGAGAGCTGCGCCTCGCCGATGTGGGCGTGGTCGGCCAGCTGGTCGCCAGCGTCCACCCGCCCGGCCGCCGTGACGATGCCGCCGAGGTGGTCGACTGCGCCGGCACCCACATCGCCCCCGGGCTCATCGACATGCACGTCCACTTCGAGAGCTCGATGCTGACGCCGGGCGCCTACGCCTCCGCCGTCGCCCCCCGGGGCACCACCACGGTCTTTTGCGACCCCCACGAGCTGGCCAACGTGGCGGGGGTCGACGGTGTGCGCTATGCCGTGGAGGCCAGCCGGGGCCTGCCCGTCCGGTTCATCGTCCAAGCGCCATCGTGCGTGCCGCCCCAGCCCGGTCTCGAGCTTTCCGGCCACGACCTGGACGCCGGCGATGTCGCCCTGATGCTGGCCTGGCCCGAGGTGGGGGGCCTGGCCGAGGTGATGGACATGCTCGGGGTGCTGGGTGCCGACGACCGCATGGTGGGCGTAGTCAAGGCCGGCCTCGACAGCGGCAAGCTGGTATCGGGCCATGCCGCCGGCCTGGGCCCGGCCCAGCTCCAGGCCTACCTCTGCGCCGGCATCGAGTCCGACCACGAGGTCTTCTTCCAGGGCGACGTCCTGGCCCGCCTGCGGGCCGGGCTGACGGTGGAGCTGCGGGGGATGATCGACGGCTTGCTGCCCGAGGTCGTCGCCCACCTGGCCGCCCTCCCGGAGCTGCCGGCACACCTGGTGCTGTGCACCGATGACCTGTTCGCCGGCACCCTGCTTCGCGAGGGCGGCATCGACCATCTCGTGCGGCGGTTGGTCGCCTACGGTATGCCGCCCGCCCGGGCCATCCGCGCCGCCACCTACCACTCCGCCTATCGGCTCGGGCGGCCCGACCTCGGGCTGGTCGCCGCCGGCCGGCTCGCCGACCTCGTCGTCCTCGACGACCTGCTCAGTTTTCACGCCCGCGAGGTCTACGCCGGCGGTGTGCGCATCGCCCGCGACGGGCGGCTCCTGGTGCCGTGCGCCGACGCCCCGGCAGAGCCTCCGCTGAAGACGGTCCGTCTCGGCCCCCTCTCGCCCGGCGACTTCGTGCTCCGCCTCCCCCCCGTGGGCACCGAGGCCGACGGGGTAGGCGCGCCGGCGGTGGCGCCGCCCCGCCGGCGGGCCCGGCTGCGCAGCGTCCATGGCATCATCAGCACGGCCTGGGGCGAGGTCGACGTGGACGTGGAGGCCGGCGGCGTGGTGGTGCCCCGGGGCCACATCCTTCAGGCCGTCGTCCACCGTCACGGGCGAGTGCCGCCTACCGTCCAGATGGCCCTGGTCAGCGGTTGGGGCGACACTTGGGACGGCGCCATTGCCACCACGGTGTCCCATGACACGCACAACCTGGTCGTGTTCGGCCGGGACCCCGAGGACATGGCGGTGGCCGCCAACGCCGTGATCGCCACCGACGGAGGTGTGGCCGTGGCCAGCGGCGGATCGGTGCTGGCCCAGATCGCGTTGCCCATCGCCGGGATCCTCTCGGACCGGCCGGCCGCCGAGGTGGCCCGGGCGCAGGAGCACCTCCTGCTCGCCGCCCGCGCCATCGGCCTGCCCGAGGGGGTGCTCAGCCAGCCCCTCATGCAGGTCTTCGCCTCGACACTGGCCTGCCTGCCCGGCCCCCACGTGACCGACCTGGGCCTTATGGACGGCACCACGGGTGAGCTGGTGGCGGGCCCGGTGCTGGCCGGCTCGGCCAGCCTCTAACCGGCAGCCTCTAACCGGCAGCCTCTAACCAGCGGGGCCGAAACGGCGGAGGACGGGCGTCTCCACCAGGCCCACGACTGCATAGATGACGGCCGACGACGCCGTGATGAGGACCACGCCGCTCCACAGCTGGGAAAACTCGGACGTGGTACTGGCCTCGAGCATGAGGTAGCCGAGGCCCTGGCCGGTGGCGAGCCACTCCGCCAGTACGGCGCCGAGCATGGCCCCGGGGGCGGCGATGCGGGCAGAACTGAAAAGTGACGGTAGGGCGCTGGGCAGGCGCAGCTTGAACAGGGTGGTCCAGCTGGAGGCGTTGTAGGCCCGCATCAGAAGGACCGATTCCTGGGGGGCGGAGTTGAGGCCCGTGACCACGTTGACCAGCGTCGGGAAGAAGGTGACGATGCCGGCGATGACGGTCACGCTCACCAGCCCGCGCCCGAAGACCAGGGCTATGAGGGGCGTCATCGCCACCAGGGGGACGGACCGGAGCACCACCGCCACCGGCATGAAGGCGGCCTCGACGCTGCGGTAGGTGACCACCGTCATGGCGGCGACCACGGCCAGGACCGTCCCGAACAGGTAGCCGAGCGACGCGTCGCGCAACGTGGTGACCAGGGCCTGCCACAGCTGCAGGCGGTTGGCGGCGGCCGACGGGCCCTGGGCCAGGTAGTCCCATACGGCCGCCGGGCTTTTGGCGAAGTAGGAGTTGAGGTTGAAGAGCTTGATGAAGCCGACCCAGCACACCAGGGTGACCAGTACGGAGACAGCCAGGAAGCCCACGGAGCGGGCCGCCCGTCCGGGCCAGCCCCCCGGCCGCGGCCGGCGCGGCATGTTGGTCCCGCTCGCCGTGCCCCGGGCCCAGGGCGTGGCCAGGCGGCCCACCATCCCTGTGACGGCGTAGCCCACGCCGGCGATGGCCGCGGCGAACAGGGCCAGGCTCCAGACCCGGGTGACGTCCAGGGACTGTTCGGCGTTGATCATGGCCACCCCGAGCCCGTAATTGCCGCCCAGGTACTCGCCGATGATGGCCCCGAGAAGGGCGGCCGGGGCGGCGATGCGCAGGGCGGCGAACAAACTGGGCAAAGCGGCCCGGATCCGGACCTTCACCAGCGCCGTCCATGACGTCCCCCCGTAGGCGTGGACGAGGTCCAAGGTGAGCTGGTCAGCCGACCGCAGGCCGGCGGACATGCCCACCAGGGTGGTGAAAAAGACGCTCACGCCCGCCAGGACCACCTTCGGCTGGTCCCCGTTGAACACGATGTTGAGGATGGGGGCGATGGCGATGATCGGCATGCAGTAGCTGGCGATGGCCAGGCGGAGCAGGGACGCCTCGACTTGCGGGCTGACCACGAACACGAGCGCGAGCCCGATGGCCAGGACGTTGCCCCACAACCACCCCTGGGCGGCCTCCGACACGGTGGTGCCGGCGTTCACCCACAGCAGGGACCAGTTGTCCCACAGGCCTTCGACCAGCCCTACCGGGGTGGGCATGACGTGCTTGCCGGCGAAGACGAACACAGCCAGCAGCTCCCAGACCAAGACGATGAGGACGATCCCGGCCCCGCTGCTGGCCCAGGACAGCCGAGCTCGCCGGGGGCCGGCGCCGGCGCCCGTCCGCAGCCCGAGGATCCCGGCCGGGAGGGCCGCCCCGGCCTGGAGCTGGCTCATTCAGGCGGCGCCACGGCCGCTCGGGGGGGAGACGGCGCCGGGCTCGGGGGCAGTGCCCGGCCCGGGGGCAGTGCCCGGCCCGGGGCCAGTGCCCGGCCCGGGGGCGGTGCCGGGCCTGTCGCCGTCCAGCTCGGCTTCGAGGGCGTCCAGTTCCGCGGTGAAGCTCGACCGCATGGCGGCCCGTTCGCCGTCGTCCAGCCACGCCGCCTCGACGCCGGCGAGCACGAACTTGCGCACATGGTCGGTGCCGTAGCCCAGGGCCGTGCACAGCCGCATGTACTCCTGGCCGATGTCGGTGTGGAACATCGTCGGGTCGTCGGAGTTGAGCATGACCCGCAGGCCGGCTCCGACCATGTCCTTG